>PVMK01127956.1_pt1 | contig 44412 bp, 38 predicted proteins | sample 1853481 | NCBI WGS metagenome assembly PVMK01 (sample SAMN08533507, study PRJNA380276) | Marine sediment metagenome, whole genome shotgun sequencing project.
TTTCTACTCAGTCGGTTCGTCCCCGGCCCGCGTGCCGATGCTCAACAGGGCGGCCGACACGATTACCAGCCCCGCCAAGGCGAGCACCAGGATCAGTCGGTTCCTTGACCCCGGCACCTGTGTAGGAGTCTCCGGCGCCGTCGCTTCCTCGACGAAATGCACGTCGATGAACTGGGCAATGGATTTCTGGCCGTTGCGATCACCCGCTCCCCCGTCCCACACCGCGAATGCCACCGGTGTCGCCGTCGTCGAGTCGAAGCTCGCCAGCTGCGACTCGCCGGAGCCGAGAGAGCGTGAGAACACGACTCGCCACTGGTTGTCGCGCCACTCGCCCGACCCGAGGACTTGCTGGGTCTCGGAGGAGGTCAGGGTTCCGAATCCTTCGGCGACGAGATCCTCGATCGGCGTTGTTCGACCCCGCTGTGCGTTCAGGTTGCCGAGACTTTCGGCGGGTCGGTACAGGGGATCAGCGGGGTGCGGGTACCTATCGACGACGGCATCGGGCCAGCGCTCGGCCGAGGTCTCGAATCCCGACTCGATGTCGGATTGCCACACCGCCTTCCACTGCCAGATGTTCACCGGGTGCTCGGGACCGCCCATCGTGTACGGCGTGGCGTCGTCCGTGATCGGGAACTGCAGCGCCGCGGCATCGGTGAAGTCGAGGTTCGCCGTCACCGACGCATCGAGATCGAGGTCGGTCCATTCCAGCAAGAAGTACACGCGCTCGGCATCGTGTTGGGCCCTGGCCGTCACACTCCTGATGGCGCCCCCACCGTACGGGGGAGCAATGTTTTGGGCAGAAAGCGGGATCCGCAGTTTCGGAACGGCGTCCCAGGTGGAGGACCACGGGTCGCCGAGCGGCACCGAACCGGTGGCCAGCGGTGCCTCCAGCGAGAGTGTCTGAGATCGGACCGGGACCAGGCCGAGCCCACCGAGGACCACGGCTGTGGCCACCGCTGCCACCAGAGCGGCGCGGGTTGAGACCTGACTAGCCAGGCGTTGCCACACGCTCCGTTCCCTTTCCCGGTGTCGTCGGGTCCTCGATCTGGGTCTCGGCCGGCATGTCGAGGAGCGGACAGGTCAGATCGCCCGGATCATCGGCGATCAGGATTGGATCGTCGCGGTACCGTTTGATGGTTCCGAGCCGCAAATACCGCTCTTCGGAGGCAATGAATGCCAACAGCAACCAGCCCGCCCGCTCATACCATGACCCGGAACCGGTGACGATGATCCGGTTGCCGATGAGCGGCGCCCACCGTGCCAGGTGGTCACGGAGGAAGGCTCGCTGTCCGCGGCGGCACACCCGGATGTGTTCGGGTTCGGCGTTGTTGCGGGCGTGGGCCTCCTTGAGCGTCAGCAGGTAGCAGAACTCCAACTCGGCGGCGAGGTGATCGGAGCGCTCCAGGTGGACATCGACGCCGAAGGCTCGATAGAACCCGGCGATATCCGCCTGCTGGTGCACCTGTTGAAAGAGATGTTTGGCACTGAAGGCCGTCTCGTGGATGGGGCAGTCCTCCGAGTAGCTCAACGTGAACACCCGCTGATAAGCGGCTTCCAGCGTGTGCTGATCGGTCGTCGCCAGATCCCTCGCAAGCCCCTCGGCCGCGGCCGCGGTCACAGGATCGATCAGCTCGCCGGCGATCTGAGCAACGTCGAGGGTTCGACGCAACTCGGCGATCGACTCCCCGGTCGGGTAGGAGAAGGCGAGCGCGGCCAGCCGGTAGATCGTGGCTCTGGCCAGGGCCCTCTCCTCGCCGGTGGCTCGTTTCATGGCTCCCCTCAAATCGTGTTTAGGAACTGGACGGGACGCTCGTATCGCTCTTCCTCGACGTTCACCCTCACCAGCTCCTTGCCGTCGCGCCCGTAGCCGACAACCGTGTCGTTGAACACCTCCAGCGGCTCACCGTTGACGTTGATCTCGAAGATCTTCTCCCCCTCGATGACCTCGAACGAGAACACGATGAGTTGGCTCGCTCGGAACAGCTGCAGCACCGCCTGGGCGGTACGTGATGGCCGCTCGTAAGCGGCGATGGCCTTGTCCACGCCCGGGCCGAACATCTGTCGCAGATAGGGCCGTGGCACCCACCTGGGGGGGATGTAGTAGACGTTGGGTTGGGTACCGAACTGGGGGTAGAGCGGGAGCGCCATCTGCTCCTCACGGATGAGGTAGTAGAGCGGGTTGGTCGGCTCGGGCCTCCACGACCCGTCGGCGTTCATCGGCACCAGACCCTGGAGGCGGATCTGACCGGGGCACACCGCCATACAGCGAGTCTCCATGGGGAGGCCTGCCGAGAGCGGGTCGCTTCCCTCCACCCTCGGGTAGCAGCCGATGCACTTCTCCGAGGTCCGGGTGTCCGGCCGGTACATCGGTTTTTTGTACGGGCACTGCTCGACGCACTTGCGGTAGCCGCGGCAGCGTTCCTGGTCGATGAGGACGATGCCGTCTTCGGGGCGTTTGTAGATGGCATTGCGCGGGCATGCCGCGACACAGGCCGGATACGAGCAATGGTTGCAGATGCGTTGCAGGTAGAAGAACCATGTTTGGTGCTCCGGGAGTGAGGTGCCGTCGCTGAGCGGGGTCCTCGATACCGGCGAGTCCTCATGGATGTTTGGCGACGTCCATTCCTCGTCGGTGGGCAGGTAGCCGATTGCCTGCTGGCCGCTCTGTTGGGCTGCCTCGAACACGGTGGCGCCGTTGTAGGTGCCGTAGGGTGCTTCCGGCCCTGCCGAGTTGCCCCAGGTCTGGCCCCCGGGGTTGGCCCGTTCGAGCAGATCGAGGGTCTTGACGTCCCAGTGGTGGGGGTAACCACCGTACGGCTTGGTCTCGACGTTGTTCCACCACATGTCTTCCTGGCCCTCAGAGAACGTCCAGGTCGACTTGCAGGCGAGGCTGCACGTCTGGCAGGCGAGGCACCGGTTGATGTTGAAGATGGCGGCGAACTGCTCTTTGGGGGCGGCCTGGTCGAACCGGTAATGCATATCCCGGCCCAGCTGCCAGTTGTAAACCTCGGGCATCTCAGGCCTCCTCACCATCAGCCGCTGCGGGTCCGAGCACGTCTTCGATCATCGCTTCCACAAATTCGGGTCCCCTTGCCTGGTATACGGCGTGAGCGGCGACGTAACGCCGGATACGAAACATTCGCCCGATTCGATCTCGCGACCAGCCCAGCCTGGCGAACTCCTCGATAAAGGTCCTGGTCATGGCGGCGGTGCCGTCGTGGCCTGGGGTGTGCAGGGTGACGGCGGTCGCCAGGTAGGGGTCGGTCGGCTCCGCCGCTTTCGAGCGACCAGAAGCCGGTCGCAGCGGGGTGGGGAGGGGGAGTGGCTGCCAGTTCGATTCGGTCATGTCAGATAATCCCCGGTCAGATAGCGTTCCATGGTTGCGCTCTCGTTGCCAGGCGACATGCCGGTGGTGGCAGGCTCCCAGACCCCGGTGCTGTCCATCCCCCCGTCTTCTGCCTTGGTGATGCGCACCAGAGTTTCCTTGGGCACGGTGTTGATGGCGTGGTTGTCTGCCTCGCCCCCGAACATGAAGCTCATGGCGATCTTCTTCTTGTGGAAGAGGGTGTCGGTCTGGTGCATCGGCATCGCCCAATCGCGAGTGACGCTCTGGTGAGACCCGTAGCGATAGCTCGACTGATATCCGGTGTCGGCGGACACGGCCCTGCCGTCCGGCCTGGTCTCGTGCGCTAGGACGGTCTTCTGGGTCGCCAGCCAGTAACCGTGCTTCGCCATCACCACCTGGTACGGGTAGGCGGGGTTGAACTTCACCCGCAGCATCAGCCGCGCCACCTTGTGGAAGGGATCGCTGGTGTCGGTGGGGTCGTATCCGGGGTACGGCCGGTCCAGGGGGTTGGCGTCGACCCAGACATAGTCGCCGTCGGCGAGCTCGAGGTCGCGGGCGGCATCCGGATTCATGTGCACCTCGCGGTCGCCGACGTGGGGGAAGCGGCGGTCGCGGCGGCGTGGATCGGCGAAGTTGCTGCCCCACAGCACCTCCCAGTCGGTGACGGCCCATCCCGAGTGGGTGGTGTGTCTGGTCTTCGGGGTGAGGAAGTAGAACTGGAACCCCTCCTCCCACAGCGGATTGGTGGTGGCCTTCACCTCCGCCCAGGGCAGCTTGATGTTGCGGATCGTGCGCAACTCCGGGTCCATCGCCTCCGGAGCGATGCCATAGTCCTCAGGCCGAATCAGCCGGTTTGAGGACACGATCACGTTGGGCAGGTAGGGAGTGGCCTCCGGCCCCTCCCGGTGGACGATGAAGTTCTCGCCGTACTCGATGGCCTCGGGGATGTCGACGTAGGCGTTCAACCGCCCGGTGTCCGTCCAGAACGGCAGGTTGTCTTTCATCTGTTCCCAGAACGGGATCCGCGGGTAGGTGCGGAACATCATCAATGCCGCCCCGGGCTCACCGTATTTGCCGGCGCGGATGTCCTCCAGGGAGTAGCCGCGGGTGGTGGCAGAGGCATCGAGCAGCCGCTGTAGGTAGACCTCGGCGTTGTCTTCGAGGGCGAACCTCCAGTAGTCGGAGAAGCGCTGGTCGTCGAGGACCTCGCCGAGGCGCTCGGCGACCTTTGCGATGATCATGACGTCGTCCTCAGATTCGAACAGGGGGTCGATCCCGTCGCGGCCCCAGATCTGGAGGAACGGGTTGGAGCACGAGGCGGTCACCTCGGACGTCTGGAACTCGACCCAGGAGTTTGCGGGGAGCACGAAGTCGGACAACTCGCATGAGGAGGTCATCTCGATGTCCTGGGTGATGATCATGTCGATGTGCGGATTCACATCTCTGATCACCATGTAGGCGTGTTTGGCGTTGTTGATGAGGTTGACGTTGGTGGTCCAGATGACCTTGGTCGGGGTCGGCATGTGCGTCTTGCCGGTGAAGTTCTTGCGTCCGAACTTGGGGGTGTCGACGATCAGCGCCCGGTCGCCGTGGTCCCAATAGGCGGGTTCCTCGTCCTTGGCGTAGTTGCGAACAGCGATGTCCTTGCCGTCGGCTGATGGATCGAGGTTGGGGTTGAACGGATCTTCGGCAACCCAACCCTTGAACCCCGGACCCGACCAATCGGTCGACTGAAACAGCGCCGCCTTGTAGTTGCCCGCCCAGGTATGGCTCCCCGCTCCCGGCTTGCCGATGTTGCCGGTCAGCATGATCGGTAGATAGGTGGCCCGATTGTGCAGCGTGGCGTGGAACCAGTGGTTGATCCCCTCGCCGGTGTGGATCGAGACCGGCTTGATGGTGGCAATGTCGATGGCGAGGCGTTCGATCAGGTGTGCGGGGGTGCCGGTGATCTCGCTCGCGGTCTCCAGGTCGTAGTCCTGCAGATGGTCCCGGTAGGCCTCCCACACCGTCAACACCTCCACCTTGGTCCCGTCGGCGAGGTCGACCGTTCCTCGGTAGCTGAGGGCGGGTTGGAAGCCGCCGTCGACCATTCGTTGGCCGAGGTCGTCACGGGTGATCGCCCGCACACTGTTGGTGCCCTCGTCAAAGACGACGAAGTCGAACCCGATCTGCTCGTACTGGTCCTGGGTCAGGTTCTGGTCGGAGAAGCTGGGCCCGTCGCCGGCGAGTCCCGGCGAGTAGTCGGCGAACACGTCCCGGGCGCGAAGGCGTTCGAGGGTGTCGGTGCGGATCAGCATGGGGAAGTCGGTGTATTGCTTGACGAAGTCGGCGTCGTACAGGTCCCGGTCCATCAGGATCTTGGTGATGGCGAGAAAGATCGAGGTGTCGGAGAGCCCGGGTCTGACCGGAAGCCAGTAGTCGGACTTGGTGGCGGGCGGGCTGTACTCGGGTGAGATCGTCACGATCTTCCCGCCCTGCTCCATGATGTTGGAGAACCAATGCGACTCCGGCATCTTGTTCTCGACGAGGTTCTTGCCCACCTGGATGGTGAGTTTTGAGTTGGCCAGGTCGTTGAAGTCCGGTTCCGACGTTTGTAGTCCGTGGACGAACGGGTGGCCGGGGGCCTGGTCGCCGTGCCAGGTGTAGTTGGACCAGTTGCGCCCGGCCCGTGCCTCGTCGGGCCCGACGTCCCGGACGTGAGTGTCGAGCAGGGCAAGGCTGTTGCTCATCCGGTACATGCCGTACTTGCCGATGACGCCGAGCAAGCCCATGCCCCCGCGCAGTTTCATCGTCCTGGTACCGGCGCCGCCCATCTCTTCGATCATCTCCGGCTGGTATCCCTCAGCGGTAAGCCGCTGCGCCCCCTCGGGGCCCGAGTAGGTCTCTGCGACGTTGATGAGCCCGCGAGCGACGTAGTCGTACGCCTCGTCCCAGCTCAACCGGGTGAAGGTGTCGGTTCCCCGGCTGGTGAAGAGATAGGTGTCACGGCTGTCCGCGGTGAGTTCGGGGAAACCGTCATCGGCCCACCGCTTCCAGCCGTTTCTCACCAGGGGGAACTTCAGCCGGTACGGCCCGTAGACGCGGCGGTGGAAGGTCTGGCCCTTTTTGCAGCCGCGAGGGTGCCACTTGACCGATGCGGTGTTACCAAGTTGATCGGTATACCTGCCGACGTCGTAGTTGGGCTCGATCCGCTGGATCACGCCGTTACGGGTAAACGCCTTCAGGCGGCAGGCATGGGTGTCGTTGGGGGAACAGATGAAGGTAAAACTCGAGTCGTAGGCGTATTGGTCGCGATACACCTTCTCCCAGTCGCGGAAGGGGTAGACGTCGAGGGGGTTGTCGACGGTCTCGATCGCCCGGAGATGGTGCAGCAGTGGGTAGCTGGCGACCCCGGCCGTGGTGACCGCGCCGAGGATGAGGAACTCGCGACGCGATACTCCGCTCACGGCGCGGTCCGTGCTGTTGGAGCTGCCAGCGCCAGCAGCGCTACCAGGGCGGTCACGTTGTGGTGGACCAGGGTGGGCTCGATCCCGGCGACGGCGAGCAGGGCGAGCCCGGCGGCCAGATGACGCATGGACCGGTTGGGTAACCAGTTGATGAGGAGGATGCCCAGCGCCGCTCCTGCGCCGATGTAGACGAGCGATGGCATCCACAACGTTGCGCCGGATGCCCAAAGGGCGACGAGAGGAGTGCGGTCCGACAGGAGCGCTGCCGCGGCGACCACCGCCCCAGCGGTGAGCCCGATCAGAGCCCGCCGTCGAGGCAATGAGCCGGCAACCGATGAGGCGAACAAGAAGAGGGCGATGACGAGGGCCGCCTCGGCGATGACGCGGGCAGGCACCGTGAACTCGCCACCTGGGCTACCGAGCGACCACTGCCCGGCGACGATCGCCACCGCCACAGCAGCAACACCGATGCGGTAGATACCCGGAAGCTGCAGCACCAATACCGTTCCAATGGCTGCGACCGCCACCGACAGGTGGAGGAGGGTGAGTGCGCCGCTACCGGCGAAGACCCCGGCGGCAAGTGCCGTCACTACGGCGGCGAGGATTGCGGCGCCGACGATGCGGTGCCGCTCCCAGGCCACACCGGCCCACGCCACCGCGGCTAGCAGTACCAGGACCGCGGTGACGGAGACCATCAGGGTGCCAAGGTTGGAGGCCATTGCGGCAACCGGTGCGAGCGATGGTCCGGCGGCGTGGGTCAATATCGGGCCGGCGACCCGCTCCAGCAGCAGCTCAACGACGCCACCGACAGCAGCGGCGATGGTGATCGCCGGCGCCAGTCGGAGAGGGGGGTCGGCGTCTCTGACTTGGGAGGCGTACGAAGGTCTGTGCTGGGTCGGGCGGGCCACCGGGATCTCGAGGACGTTCATAGGCGCCTTCGATAATTGTTCAGCTACTGACTGAACGTTCCCCATGTTATAGCTCTCGCTATCGGTAATGTCAAGTGACAGACTGAACGTTTAGGGATATGATAGGGGTCTGATGCAGGTCACCCTCGACCGCAGAGGCGACTACTCGGTTCGCGCCGTGCTCGACATCGCTCGCCACTCCGGCAAGGGCCGGAGGAAGGCGCGCCAGATCGCGTCAGTCATGGACATCCCGGCGCGCTACGCCACGCAGATCCTCGCCGACCTGGTGCGACATGGTCTGCTGACCGCTGTGGCGGGACCGGACGGCGGGTACTCGCTCGCTCGGCCACCCAACGAGATCACTCTGCTCGATGTCGTCGATGCTGTTGAGGGTCCCACCTTGCTCGACACCTGTGTCCTTCGAGGTGGGCCGTGCGATTGGACAGAGGTGTGTCCGGTCCACGTCACCTGGTGGAGGGCGCAGACCGCGTTCATCGACGTCCTCGCCGGGGTGACGTTCGCCGAGCTAGTCGACATCGATGCCGAGATCGAGGCCGGGACGTTTTCGCCTGGCGATGTCCCGCTTCATCTGACTCCGACACAGCGGCTAGGCATGAGAAGTCCAGAGTCTTGAGTCGAGAGTCCGGCGCCTTCGGTGCTCCACGCAAGTGCATCGACCCATACGACTCACCCCAGCTAAGTCGCGTAGGCATTATGGGGATAAGGGTCTGAAGCCCCTGTTGTGGAGATTCGCCGACGCGTACGGTGCTTCCATGGAGCCGTTGCCAGATGCCAGGATTGACCAGATCCTCGATTCGGCGAAGTTCGCCCACCTTGCGGTGGTGTCAGACGGCGATCCTTATGTCGGTCCGCTCTCGTTCGTCCGCGACCAGGACGCGCTGTATTTCCGTACGGTGCCTGGGGAGCGGGTCGACGCCCTCCAGCTTCACCCGCGCGCCGCTGCCTCCATTGTCGAGTTCGACGATGAGACGGGAGCATGGGAGTCGGTGCTCGTCCGCGGCGAGGTGAACTTTCTGGAAAACGATGGGTCGGACGATGCCATCGTTGTGCTCTTGCTCGATAAGTACCGCGACTATACGTCCGAACTCGGTTCCGGCCCTCGGCTCGACGCGCAGGACGCAGCGATGGGTTGGGTCGGCACGCCCGAGGTTGGTCGAGACGCGGCCATCGTCTTTGGCCTTGCGATGCGCGAGGTGACCGGACGTACCTCTGGTCGCTGGATGACGCCGGGAACGCGACCCGGCCGCCTCTGAGAGCTGTTACCAGCGACCAGTTACCAGCGACCAGTTACCAGGCCAGCTACCAGGCCAGCTACCTCAGAAAGGCACGGTCATCGAGACGATGGTGCCTTCACCGGGTGCGAGTAGAGCAGTAGCCGAGTAGCGAAGTAGCGCAGTTGCGAGGGAAGAGACTGATCTACTGATCTACTGCTCACACCACCTCTGTTCAGACGACCGGTCACGTATCGGTCTGAAGCGAATGAGCAGTATCGGAGGTTCTTGCGGTAGCTCAGTTGGCGTTTCGTTTCATCGCCGTTTTCCTTGGCCGAGACTCCGTTCGGGCACATTCCCGGACTTGAGGCGAATTACCACCCAAAACAGGAAATGTCGTCGAGGCGACATTGCTGGCCGCGCGGTTGAAGGCTCTCGGTTGTTCGTTCATGTCCCCACGAAAGGAGGAGACATGACGGTAGCCATAGACCGAATCACCCGGCCCGCGCCCAACGCGGACCCAAAGGTCGATACCGGTCACCGCAAGGTGGGCATCGGCATCGGCGTCATTGGCCTATTGACCGCAATGGTGGTCGTGGGCCTGGCGATCGCCGCCGCCGTCCAGGTCGGAGACGCCGGCCAAGAAGACACAGTCGGGCAGATTCTCGCCGTAGCCTTCGGACTCAACACGGTGGCGCTGGCCACAATCAAGACGGGCATTGCGATCATCCTGATCGGTGTCCTTGTCCGATTGTGGATCCGGGTGGAGGGGATCAAGGCTGCACTGCCTTCGCTCAAAGCCTCCACCCAAGACGCTGGGCCCACGACCGGGACCACCGAAACTCCGTATGGAATCTGCGACGTTGCCGAATCGGTTCCCGCCGAGCTTCCCATCCACAAGATGGCGAGGACCCTGTGGGCTCCGATGCTGGTGATGGGTGTGATGCTCGTCGTCGCCGGCTTCGTCGTTGCCCTGGTCTGGGCGGGCAACATCGGCTCCGATCCTGGAGTCGCCGTCGATGCATCGGCTTGGGCTCAAGGGCTCCAGTTCCTCGGTGAGGCCATGGTGCTCGCCGGGATCGGGTTCCTGCTCGGGTCGATTCTGGGCGGACTTCGCGCTGGTGGAGGCGCCGTCCAAAAGAGCCTTGGGCTGCGGGTGCAGACGTTGCAGATGCCGAAGACGGCGAAGGGCTTCATCGTCCTTCTGGTAGTCGGGATGATTATCGCGATCGTTCAGTTCGTGCTCTACATCGTGACGACGTCGTTCGACAGCGCCGTAGATGTGGCGACCTGGTTCGCGTTTCTGGGTCCGCTCCGTGAGCTCCAGCTCGGTTTGCTGCTAGCCGGCATCGTGTTGGCCTTGGCCACGATCGGCAACGCGCTCGGCTTCCAGTTCTGGCGCATCCGCGGCATCATCACCACGGGTAGCTAGGAGGGATGACATGACAACGACAACAGTCGATTTCAACACAAATACGACGGAGACAGCGCCAGGCGAGATCCTGCCGCATGCGGCAGGTCGCAAGCTCTGGTTCCCGATGTTCCTTATGGCCCTCATGGGCTTTGGCGTCGGAATCGTGCTTGCGTTCTTTCGTGCAGACGCCGTGAACAGCGGCGACGTGCAAGCAGCAGCCGCCCTCGGGCAATTCGTGCCCGCCTTCATGTTCCTCGGGTTCGCCGCGGTGTTTGCTGCGATTGCCTTTGCGGTCGCACGCATCCTTGGCGTGTTCCGTGCGGGCGGAGGAGGCATGCAGGAGGCAGCCGGTGCCGAGGTGCGAACGTTGACCATGCCCCCAACGGGGCGTGCGTTCATGGGGCTGATGGCGATGGGGATGATGATCCTGGTCGCGTCGGTGGTCCTCCACTTCATCGTGGGTGCGCTCATTGCCGGCGGTAGCGACTCGGCGCTGGCCAACTCCGAGGAGTGGTCGATCTGGCTGGAGGGTGCTCGCCGCCTTGGCGTGTCCACCTACCTGTTCTCGATCCTTCTCGGGCTCGCCACCATCATCACCGTGCTGCGGTTCCAGTCGGTGCGAATCAGGCAGATTGTGTCGAGCTGAGTAACAAACGGGAGATTGCATCCCGCCGACCAATCAGCGCCAACTACTGCGGACCGTCCCGAGAGGGGCGGTCCGCATCTTCTTTGAGCCTGGTTACCGGAGGCCAAGGGGGTACCCAGTGCTCTCACCGCATCGCCGGCTCGAGGCCAACTCGGGACTAACGCCCGTATCGCGGGGTCTTGCAGGGTCGGAAGTGGGGGTGTTGAGGAAATGTTCAGGTGGTTTGCGGGAACGCTTTGCCGTCGCGCCGCGTTGAGGTGGTCAGTGTCATCGAACCCCAGGGGTGCTCATGTCTCGTCGATCCACCAGTCTCATCATCCTCTTGGTCGCTTTCGCCCTTGTCGTCGCAGCGTGTAGCTCCGACAGCGAGGCGGAAACCACCACCACTGAGGCCACAACGACTTCAGAGGTCACGACCACCACGGGAGCGACGACTACCACTCCCGAGCCGACCACCACCACTACCGAGGCCACCACTACGACTTCCGAGGATCCCGTCGACCCACCGAGTGCGACGCTTGCCATCTCCGAGGTCGGCTTTGGGTCTGCCGGCTACGTCGAGATCACCAACATCAGCGATTCCACCGCCAGCCTCGATGGGCTCTGGCTGTGCCAGCAACCCTCGTACCACGCGCTCTCCGGCACGCTGGAGCCGGGGGAGAGCCTTCGCTTCGAGGCCGCCGACAGCACCCTCGGCGCACTCAACGCCGACGGTGGCGCCATGGGCTTGTACACCTCGAGTGATTTCGGAAGCTCGGATGCGATCATCGGCTACGTGGCCTGGGGGCCTTCCGGACATGGCCGCCTCGGCGTTGCCATAGCCGCGGAGGTATGGACCGAGGACTCATCGGTTGATGCTACGGGGGCGTCGTTGATCAGCACCACCGAGCCTGCACCCATCAGCGCCGAGGGCTGGGCCACCGGCTGAGCCCGTCGTCTGGTCTACAGTCGTCGACGAGCTGGATGACCGACAACGACCACAGTGATGATGTCCCCGAGCTCAGCGTCTCGCCGCTCGAGCTGTTCTTCGACCTCGTATTCGTCTTCGCCGTCACCCAGACCGTCTCGCTCATTGCGCATGACCCGACGGTAACCGGCGTCCTTGGCGGTGCGCTGGTGTTCTTCATGTTGTGGTGGGCATGGCAGCAATACACCTGGGGAATCAACAGCATCGGCAACGAACGTGTCCCGGTGCAGTTCGCCCTCATCCTGGCTATGGGAATCAGCCTGTTCATGGCGTTGGTGGTTCCCGATGCCTTCGGCGACGACGCCCGTCTTTTTGGTATTGCCTACTCGTTGGTGCTGTTCCTCGGCCTCGCCGTGTTCTACGCCGGGCTCGACACGATGCAGGCCCGCAGGACGTTGCTCCAGTACCTGCCCCTGGCGGCCGCAGGTGGAGTGGTGGTGCTGGTCGGGAGCTTCCTCAGCCCAACGTGGCGGGTCGTGGCCTGGGTTGTAGGCATGGCGCTGGGGCTTTTGGCTACGAGTGCCGCCCAGGAGTACGACTTCAGGATCCGACCCGGCCACTTTGCCGAGCGCCACGGGCTGTTCGTGATCCTGGCGCTCGGAGAGTCCGTCGTCGCCATCGGGCTGACGGCAGTCGAGCTCGACCGCAGCCGCGAGGTCGCCATCGCGCTCGGCGCGGCGTTTCTGGGAGCCGTAACCATCTGGTGGTTCTATTTCGGCCGCTTCGCCGGCCGCGCCGAGCGGGCACTGCGAGCGACCGGCGGCGTAGCCGGCACCACCATGGCGCGAGATCTCTACACCATGGGTCACTTCCCCGTCGTATTCGGGATCGTGCTCTACGCAGTGGCAGCCGAGGAGGTGGTCTCGCACCCGGCGGACCCACTCTCTACATCGGGTCAATGGATCTTCGCCTTGGCGGTCGCACTCGTCGTCTTTGGTCTGCTTGGGGCGGTGAAACGGGCTGGCGGACCGCTGTTGTGGGAGAGCGTCATTGCGGCACTGGTGGTGATCGCGGTAGCCCTCGTCGTGCCGATCGCGGGATGGGCGTTGGTCCTCGTGTTCGTCGCGGCGATGGCGATCGCCATGGTGGTCGAGACCCGCCGGCTCTCTCCATTGACCACCGCCTAGCGGGTGGAGTTCGAGCCGAATATCATCGGCGCCACGCCAACCTCGAGAGGAGCCGCAATGGCAGACGACGTGGTCTATCGATCGAAGGTCAAGATCGAGCGGGTCAGGGGCCCGATTCGGAATGCCTGGGTGCCGGGTAGGGATGACCCAGTCACGTTTGGCGTCCACGACGAGATAGCCGAGTACTACGGCACCGATCTGGGCGAGTATCCGCCGGACGCGACGACGCTCGACTACGTCGTTGCGGCAGCGGCCGGCTGACTGACCGGGACCCTTGGAGGCGCGCTGGAGGCGCGCGGCATCAACGCAAGCCATGGAAACCTCACCTCAGAAGCGGTGGGAGAGATCGAGCTGGATGGGAAGGTTCTCGTCATCAAACGCATCCACGTGACATACACGTTGCGGGGGGCCGGAGAAGCCGATGAGCAGACTCAAGACAAGATCGATCGCGCCCATGCTCGCCACGCCGAGTTCTGCCCGGTAGCGAGAAGCATTCGAGACTCGATCGATATCAGTACGTCACTGGAAGTGGTCTGATGCATTGTTCCCAGTTCCCAGTTGTCAGTTCGGAATTCGGAGTTACCAGTTGTCAGTTCCCAGCCCCGAGTTGTCAGCCGCTCTTCACTGGTAACCGGTAACTGGCAACTGGTAACTGCTTATCTCGTCCACGGATCCCCGACATCGGGGTCGATGTCGTAGCGGGCGATGGCATCGGTGACCAGGTTGGCGTCTATACGTCCCTCGTGGGCCAGTGCCGACAGGGTCGCTACTACCACATGAGCCACGTTGGTCTCGAAGAAACCACGCAGCGCCTTACGGGTGTCGCTCCGCCCGTAGCCGTCCGTTCCCAGCGAAGTGAAGGACCCGGGAACCCAGCGGGCGATCTGGTCCGGCACCAGGCGCATGTAATCGGTGACCGCAACCACGACGCCTGGGGCATTGTCCAGGAGCCTGGTCACCATCGGCACCCGCGGCGAATCGTACGGATGGAGGCGGTTCCACCGCTCCTGGGACAAGGCCTCCTCGCGTAGCTTCTTGTAGGAAGTGGCGCTCCACAGCTCGGCCCCGATTCCATAATGCTGGGCGAGATCGGTCTGCGCTTCACGGGCGGCGGCGTGCGACGGCCCAGAGAACAGGACGGTGGCTCCGTGCTCCATTCCGTCAGGCGCCTCAGCCCATTGGTACAAGCCGTTGATGATCCCGGCATCGGCGCCGCTTGGCTTCGGGGGCTGCACGTAGTTTTCGTTGTACAGGGTGAGGTAATAGAAGATGTCCTCTTCGTTGACGTACATGCGGTGCAGCCCGTCTTCGATGATCGTTGCCAGCTCGTAGGCAAAGGCAGGGTCGTACGCCTGGCAAACCGGTACCACCGAGGCGAGGATGTGGCTGTGCCCGTCCTGATGCTGCAGACCCTCACCCAACATGGTGGTGCGCCCGGCTGTGGCACCCAGAAGGAACCCGCGAGCCCGTGAGTCCGATGCCCCCCAGATGAGGTCGCCGACCCGCTGGAACCCGAACATCGAGTAGAAGGTGTAGAACGGCACCATCGGCACCCCACGGGTGGCGTAGGAGGTTGCGGCCGCGATCCAGCTTGCCGTCGACCCAGCCTCGGTGATGCCCTGTTCGAGGAGCTGGCCATCGGTCGACTCCTTGTAGGAGAGGATCATGTCGTGGTCGACCGGCTCGTACCGCTGGCCCTCTGAGGAGTAGATCCCAAGCTCTGTGAACAGCGCATCCATGCCAAAGGTGCGCCCCTCGTCCGGGATGATCGGCACCACCCGCTCGCCGAATTGCTCGTCTCGCGACAGCCCCCTCAGCAGCCTGGTGAACGCACCGGTCGTGGACACCGCGTTCGATCCCGATCCCTCGTCGAATTCGACAAAAGCATCGTGGGATGGCATCTCGATGGGGGTGCGAATCTCGAGGGTGCGACTGGGGAGCGGGCCGTTCAGCGCCTTGCGGCGCTGCTGAAGGTACTGGTACTCAGGCGAGTCGACGGACGGCCGGTAGTAGGGAGGATCCTCCGCTTCGAGGGCCTGGTCCGGGATCTCGTTCTGGAGATGCAGCCGGTCGCGTAGGTTGCGCAGCTGCTCGGCGGTCAGCTTCTTGATCGAATGGGTGGCGTTCTTGCCCGACACATCGGAGCCGAGGGTCCAGCCCTTGATGGTCTTGGCGAGGATGACGGTTGGTGAACCGGTGAGCTCGGTGGCGGCGTGATAGGCGGTGTACACCTTGCGGTAGTCGAGCCCACCGCGACGGAGCGCCCAGATTTCCTCGTCGGTCATGTCCTCGACCAAGGCCCGCAACTTCGGATCGGGTCCGAAGAAGTGCTCGCGGATGTACGCTCCGGACTCCGCCTTATAGCGCTGGTATTCGCCGTCGACGGTTGTGGTCATCTTGTTGACCAGCACGCCGTCGACGTCGCGAGCCAGGAGCGGGTCCCAGTTGGATCCCCAGATCACTTTGATGACGTTCCAACCGGCACCGTGGAACATCGCTTCGAGCTCCTGGATGATGGAGCCGTTGCCGCGCACCGGGCCGTCCAGGCGTTGCAGGTTGCAGTTGATGACCCAGGTGAGGTTGTCCAGGTGCTCGCGGCCGGCGAGGGAGATCGATCCCAGCGTCTCCGGCTCGTCGGTCTCGCCGTCACCGAGGAAACACCACACCCTCGAGTCGGTGGTGTCGTCGAGGCCGCGGTTGTCCAGGTACTTGAGGAATTGGGCGTGGTAGATCGAGTTGATCGGGCCAAGCCCCATCGACACGGTCGGGTACTCCCAGAATTCGGGCATGAGCCGGGGATGCGGATAACTGGAGAGCCCGCCGCCGATCTCGCGCCGGAAGCGGTCGAGGTCGCCCTTGTGGAGGCGGCGTTCCAGGAAAGCGCGGGCGTATATGCCCGGTGAGGCATGGCCCTGGAAATAGACGTGATCACCCGGGGTGCCGTCGGCCTTGCCCCGGAAGAAATGGTTGAACCCGACCTCGTACAGGGTTGCCGACGACGCAAAAGTGGAGAGGTGGCCTCCGATGTTCTCCGCGGCCCGGTTGGCCCGGATGACCATGACCGCCGCGTTCCAGCGGATGAAGCGCCGGATGCGCTGTTCCAGATATTCGTCGCCGGGATAAGGCGCCTCGGCGACCGGCGGAATGGTATTGACGTATGGCGTCGACATCGAGGCGGGAAGGCCGACGTGGCCGTCGCGCGCCCGCTCCACGAGGCGGGCCATGAGGTAGCGGGCCCTGGGTCGCCCGTCGACCGCGATCACCGAGTCGAGCGCTTCCAACCACTCCTTGGTCTCATCTGGGTCGACGTCGGGGATCTGGTCGGTAAGACGGTCGGGGTGGGTGGAGTGGTCGTCGGGTTCCTGCATGGGTCGGAGGCTACCGAGCCCCGTGGCGCTGCGCTATGGGTCGCAGCCGGAGCGGATAGCGCTCGGGCTGCGAGGATGGGTGTACATGGACCACGACGCCGCCCACGAGCATTCTGAGGACCGACACTCCAAAGGCCATCCCGGGTTGCCGACGCACGACGCCGCCAACGACGAACACGCGAATCACGCCGCCCACGACGAACACGCGGATCACGCCGCCCACGACGAACACGAGGATCACGCCGCCCACGACGAACACGAGGATCACGCCGCCCACGACGAACACGAGGACCGCGCCCGCCACGACGAACGCGCGGAACGCGCCGATCACGCCGCCCATGACGAACACGAGGGGCACGACAAACACGAAGGCCATTCGCCGGAGATGTTTCGCGATCGGCTGTTGGTCAGCCTTTTGCTCACCGTTCCCATCCTGTACTTCTCCCCCCAGATCCAGGACTGGTTCGGCTACGAGGCGATCAGCTTCCCTGGATCTGATCTGGTGGCGCCGGTGCTGGCGACCATCCTGTTCTTCTACGGCGGTGCACCGTTTCTCAAGGGGGCGGTCAGAGAGTGGCAGTACCGGCAGCCGGGGATGATGACGCTGATCACCCTTGCCATCACCACCTCGTATTCGTTCAGCATCGCGGTCACTCTCGGGTTCCCAGGCGACGACTTCTATTGGGAGCTGGCAACCCTGATCGATGTGATGCTGCTCGGGCACTGGATCGAGATGCGTTCGGTCGTCGCCGCGTCGTCGGCGCTCGATCAGCTGGCGGAGATGGTCCCGGACATGGCACACCTCGCGGCAGACGATGGGTCGATTCTCGACGTTCCGGTCGCCGATCTCGAGGTCGGCCAGCGGTTCGTGATCAGACCGGGCGAGCAGGTCCCCGTCGACGGTGAGATCGTCGAGGGGCGGTCGTCGATGAACGAGGCGTTCCTCACCGGCGAGTCCAGGCCTGTGGAGAAACGGCTCGGCGACGAGGTGGTATCGGGGGCCATCAATGGTGAGGGAGTCCTCACCGCGGCGGTGACGCGGACCGGCGACGCCACAACGCTGTCACAAATCATGCGTCTTGTGGCCGACGCCCAGGCCTCGAGGAGCGGATACCAGGTACTCGGAGACCGAGCAGCTTTTTGGCTCACGATCATCGCCATCGGCGTTGCCGTACCGACGCTGCTCGTCTGGCTTGGCATCGGTGCTACCTCGACGTTTGCCATTACCCGCACCGTCACGGTGCTGGTCATCGCCTGTCCGCATGCGCTGGGTCTCGCCATTCCTCTTGTCACCTACAACGCCACTGCGATGGCTGCCAACAATGGTGTGCTGGTGAGGAACCGGGACGCGTTCGAGCGGGGGAGCGACATCGCCATCCTTGCCTTCGACAAGACCGGTACGTTGACCCAGGGCAAGTTTGCGTTGACCTCCATCGATGTTGACGGGATCACCGAGGACGAGGCGCTTGCGGTTGGCGCGTCGCTGGAGCGCGGCTCGGAGCATCCGCTCGCCGATGTCATCGTCGCGGCCGCCGAGGCTCGGGATCTGAATGTTGCGCAGGCCACCGATACGAAGGCCATCCCCGGGAGCGGTCTCGAAGGGGTCGTAGCCGGTGAGGCCTATCGGGTCGGGCGCCCCGAGTGGGCGGACGAAGTCGGGGCCGCCAGTTCGCCCGCGCTGTCCGCTGCTCTTGCCAGGGCCGACGATCGAGGCGACACCGCCGTCGTCCTCATGAACCGCCACGCCGTCGTCGCCGTTTTTGCCATGGCGGATCAGATTCGTGGCGGCGCCGACCACGCCATCGCCAGCTTGGTGGACATGGGCGTGTCGCCGGTGATGATCACCGGCGACGCCGAGGCCGTTGCTCAGACCGTGGCCGGCGCCCTTGGCATCGATCGCTACTACTCGAGGGTGTTGCCGGATGAGAAGGCCAAGATCGTTCAGGATCTACAGGAGGAGGGGAAGGTCGGGTTCGTTGGAGATGGTATCAACGACGCCCCATCGCTTTTGGTCGCCGACCTTGGCATAGCCATCGGAGCCGGAACCAACGTAGCGATAGAGAGCGCCGATCTGGTGCTGGTTGATGACGATCCAACGGACGTTGCGAGGGCTCTCCGTTTATCACGGATCACCCGTTCCAAAATGACACAGAACCTGGTGTGGGCAACCGGTTACAACGTGGTCGCTATTCCCCTCGCCGCCGGGGTGGCGGTCACCGCCGGGATCATTGTCAATCCGGCGATAGGCGCCCTGTTCATGTCGGCGTCGACCGTGATCGTTTCCCTCAATGCGATGGCGATGCGCCGCAAGAGCCTCGGCTGAGGTCGGATGGCAACCAAGGTTGCCAGGACAGGCTCGAGGCCGTCAAGGATCAGTCCCGATCGACGTCGACGGCAGCACCGATACGTGCATCGGCGAATTGCGTCTCGTACAGACCTGCATACAGGCCGCCTCTGGCGCGTAGGTCTTCGTGGGTCCCGGATTCGACGACCTCGCCTTGGTCGATCACGAAGATCTCGTCCGCGGCGAGGATGGTCGACAGGCGATGGGCGATCACCAGCGAGGTGCGACCCTCCATCACCCGTCTCAGCGCCTCCTGGATCAGAGCCTCGTTGGCGGCATCGAGATGCGACGTCGCCTCGTCCAGGATCAGGATGCGCGGGTCCTTGAGCAACACCCTGGCGATGGCAACCCGCTGCTTTTCCCCGCCGGACAACCGGTAGCCCCGCTCGCCGACCTTGGTGTCGTACCCCAAGGGCAAGCCGATGATGAACTCGTCGATATTGGCGATCCGGGCCGCGTCTCGAATCTCCTCGTCGGTGGCCTGGGGGTTGGCGTACCGGATGTTGTTGGCGATCGTGTCGTGGAACAGGTAGGGCTCCTGGGTGACCACACCGACCGCGGCGGCGACGGTGTCGAAAGACAACGTGCGCACGTCGTGTCCGTCGATGCTCACCATCCCTTCCGAGGCGTCGTAGAGACGGGGTACCAGGTAGGTGGTGGTGGTTTTGCCGGCACCGGATGGCCCAACCAGGGCGACGAGTTGGCCCGGTTCCACCGCCAGGTTGACGCCCTTCAGGGTCCAGCCGTCGCTTGACATCCGAGAATCCGGATCGTCGACCTCGGTCACCCCTCGCCATCCGTACCGTTTGACCGCTTGCAGGCCCTGTGACGAGTCGCCGTATCTGAACCAGACGTCGGAGAACTCGACCTTTCCGTGGACCCGGTCGAGGGTGACCGGGTCGGCGGCCTCCTCGATGTCGTGCGGGAGGTCGATCACCTCGAAAACGCGCTCGAACGAGACCAGTGCGGTTTCGAACTCGACCCTGGCGTTGGACAGTCCGGAAAGCAGTCCGTAGAGCTGGCTGAGATAGGCGCTGAGGGCCACGATGGTTCCGACGGTGATGATGTCGTTGATCACCATCACCGAGCCAACCCAGAACACGGCGGCGGTGCCGAGCGCCGACACGATTCCGATGCCGACGAAGAACCAGCGTCCGATCATGGCGCGACGGATGCCGAGGTCGCGCACGGTGCCTGCGTTGCCGGAGAATCGACCGCGCTCGTCGTCGCTTCGGCCGAAAAGCTTTACCAGCATCGATCCGGAGACGCTCAGCGTTTCCTGCATGTGGGCGTTCATCGTGGCGCTGGCGTCCATCTGGCTGCGCGCCACTTCGCCGAGCAGCTTGCCTACCCGTCGCGCCAGGAAGATGAAAAGGGGGAGCATGGCGACGGCGAGCAGGGTGAGGCGCCATTCCAGTCCGAGCATCACCACCAGCACGGTCGCCGCCCCGAGGATATTGGCTACCAGCGCGACGAAGGTGCCGGTGACCGCCTGTTGGGCACCGACGACGTCGTTGTTGAGCCGCGACATCAGTTCGCCGGTCTTGGTGTTGGTGAAGAACCCAAGCGACATGCCCTGGAGGTGGTCGTACAGCTCGCGGCGGAGGTCGAAGATGACGCCCTCACCCATGCCGGCGGTGGCGCGGCGCTGCACCACGCCCACGATTCCGTTGATCAACGGCACGGCAACCATGCCCAACCCGAGCACGGTCACCAGCGCCAGGTTCTTGTCGGGGATAGCGGTGTCGATCAGTCCCTTCATCAGCAGTGGCGGGACCACGGTGAGGATGCTGATAACGACGATCGTGATCAGCACGACGGTCATCTCGACCTTGTAGGAGGAGGCGTAGGACAGGACTCGCTTGAGGGTCGCCCTGTCGATGTTGGGGCGCGGCTCGCTGTCGTCGAACCTGATGTACGAGCCCCAACCCATATGATGCATAGAGCGGAAGGTAGCCACCGCTCACCGGTACGGCGGCGCGGATGTCCGGACGGACTAGCCCCCTTCGACCTCTTCGCCGATGAGGGCCCGATACCCGCCGATGAGGTCGGTGGCCCCGAGTAGCCCAAGTCGCTGCAGGTTCGCAGCGGCCAGACTCGACTGGTAGCCGTCTGTGCAAACCACGATCACCCGCTGCTCGGGCTCGACGTCGACAATCCGGTGCTCGCTAGACGGTGCCAGACGCCATTCCAGGACGTTGCGGTCGATGACGATCGCACCCTCGAGGTCGCCGTCTCGTTGACGTTCCTCGATAGGACGAGCGTCGATCAGGATCGCACCCCTGGCGACTTCGTCGCTCAGGTCCTCGGCGCGGACGCGATCCAGCTTCGCCCTTGCCTCCGCCAGCAACTCATCGATGGTGGTCATTCGCTCGCTTCGCTCGCGCGAGTTCCCCTCTGCCAGTCTGGTCGGCTCCAGCTGGTAACCGGCAACTGGTAACTGATAACTTCCGAGTCATGGAGAACGAGGCGTTCATCCGGGGGCTGCCAAAGGCCGAGCTCCATCTCCACATCGAGGGCACGCTGGAGCCGGAGATGATGTTCGAGCTCGCCGCCCGCAACGGGGTCGACCTGCCTTTCGACTCGGTCGAGGATGTTCGAGCCGCCTACGCGTTCGACGACCTCCAGTCCTTTCTCGACATCTACTACCAGGGTGCCGCCGTGCTCCAGACCGAGCAGGATTTCTACGACCTGATGTGGGCCTATCTCGAACATGCCAACCAAGACGGGGTGCGCCGTGCCGAGATCTTCTTCGATCCGCAGACGCACACCCAACGGGATATCGGTTTCCCCGTGTTTATGGACGGGTTCCTGCGCGCCATCGGTGACGCCGAGGCGGAGTGGGGGATCTCGGCAGCACTGATCATGTGTTTTCTCAGGCATCTTCCTGGGGAGGCAGCGGTAGAAACCTGGGAGCAGTCATCCGACTATCGCGACCGGCTCCTTGGCGTCGGCCTCGATTCGTCTGAGGCTGACAACCCACCCGAGCTGTTCACCGAGGCATATCGCCTCGCCCGCGCCGCCGGGCTTCGCTCCACTGCCCACGCGGGCGAGGAGGGCCCGGCGGAATACATCACAGGGGCCCTCGATGCGCTCGGTGCCGAGCGGATCGACCACGGCGTCCGCTGTGAGGACGATCCCGCTCTCGTCAGGCGGTTGGTGGAAGAGGCGATCCCGCTCACCATGTGCCCGTTGTCGAGTGTGAAGCTCGGCGTGTTCGAGCGTCTCGAAGACGTCAGCGTGAAGCGCCTGCTCAACCGCGGGGTGAAGGTCACAATCAACTCGGACGACCCGGCCTACTTCGGCGGCTACATCGCTGATAACTATGTCGCCGTCGCCGAGGCGCTCAACCTCGATCAATGGGACCTGGTCAGGCTGGCGCGCAACTCGATCGAGGCCACTTTCCTCGGCCCGGCGGCCAAAGAGCGGCTGGTTCTCGAGTTAGAGCAATATGTTGAAGCCAGCGCCGGGTAGCAAGTAACAAGTAACAAGTAACAGCCGTCCGATACTTGGTACTGGTTACTCCCTTTCAAACACCGTGCCGATAGCCGCTGGAGCCTCGCTTGCCAACCACCCGCGCGACCGTGGGTACCGGTCGCTCAGCTTCCCGAACCACGAGCTGTACACCACAAGGAGGGCGACGATCATCAGCGGGAACGGTGCGATGGGAAGTACCTGAGACAGCCCGGGAAAGTTGGTGCTCAAGAATTCCACGCCCTGCAGCTGCACGGCGGCTACCTGGAGGGCGCCGAATAGGTAGCATCCGAGTGCGACCCGCACCGGGTGCCAGCCTCCGAAGATCACGATCGCCAAGGCGATCCATCCCAGGTTGAGGGTGAGGGTCTCGCGCCATCCCAGCTTCACATCGAGCGAGTAGGCCGCCCCGGCCAGCCCGACCATGGCGCCACCGAGGATGACGTAGAAGTACCTGAGCTTGTTCACGTTGATGCCACGGGCGAATGCCGCCTCGGGCCGCTCCCCGATGCCCTGGAGGGTGAGACCGGGCCGGGTGCGATAGAAGTACCACCAGGTGACGGCAATGGCAACAAAGCTCCCGTACACCATCACGTTGTGCGAAAACAGCACCTTGCCGAAGAATGGGATGTCGGAAAGCAGCGGGATCGGCCACGGGGGGACCTGCTCCCCGCGCTCTCCTACGAAGTTGTCGCCAAGGAACGAGGCTAGGGCGATCCCGAACAGCGCCAGCACGAATCCAACAGCGATCTGGTTGATCTTCAGCCTGATGCTGGAGTAAGCAATAATCGCGGCGAACACCGCTCCGACCAGCATCGCCGCCGCGAAGCCGACGGCAGCGTGCCCCACCCAAAAGGCGATGACGAATGCCACCATCGCCGACAATCGGAGGCTGCCCTCCAGGGACAGGTTGATCACACCGGACTTCTCGGCGATGGTTTCCCCCATGGTGGCGTAGACCAGAGGAGCGGCGGCGGCGATTATCGAGGCGAGGGTGGCTTCCATTAGTCCTCTGCCATCGCTTCGTCGACGGCTGCCTCCTGCGCCGCTGATCGTCGGCGCCGCTGCCGCATCAATACGCCGATGGCGCCGCCGACCAGCACGAACAGCACGATCTGGCCCTGGAGCACGTCGCCGATGGCGGAGTCCAGCCCGAGACGCAGGTCGAGCTGGGTACTCCCGGTGGCGATCATCGTGAAGAAGAGAGCGATCGGTGCGATCCACCGGGCGTCGTAACCGGCGAGCAGCACGACCAAAATACCGAGGAACCCGTAACCGCCTGAGATGGCAGGCACCAGCTTGTGATGGAAGGCGGTGACCTGAACCGTTCCGGCGATCCCGGCCAGGGCTCCACCGATGAGAAAGGCGCTGAGCAGATACCGGTTGGTCGGGATCCCGAGCAGGAAGGCACTCTTCGGGCTTTGTCCCACCGCTTTCAGCCGGAGCCCGAACAGGGTGCCTCGCATCAGGAAGTACACGCCGACGACGGCGATGAGGGCCAGCAGGATCGGGATCACCGGCCACTCCGTGCCGAGGGCCGTCACTGGTGGCATCCAGGCCTCCATACGGAACAGGTCGGTGCCGCTCGTCGAGGCGACGCCCTCGCGCGCCCACGGTCCGATCACCAGGTAGGTGACGAGGCCGGCGGCGACGAAATCGAGGCCGAGCCCACCGAAGATCTCGTGGACTTTGCCGTGAGTTTTCAACACCCCGGCGAGAAGCGCCCACGCTGCGCCGCCGAAGATGCCGGCAAGGATGGCGAGAGGAATGATGACCGCCGTAGGCACCTCGACGACCCGAACGACCCAGGTGGCAATGATGGCCCCGAAGATGATCTGCCCCTCGACACCGATGTTCCACAGCCCGGCGGCGAAAGTCACTACAAGACCTGCCGAGGCGAGGACCAACGGGACCCAGGCGAGGAGCGTGGCCGAGGTTCGGTCGGCGCTACCGAAGGCGCCATCGAGAATCAGCCCGAACGCCTCGAGCGGTGGGGCGTCAACGAGCAACAACAACACGATGGCAACGACCAAGGCCACCAGGAGTGAGATGAGCGTAGGTCCCGACCGCTTGGCCCAATCGGTGGCCGCGGTCACACTCGCTCCCTTCCGCCGATGAGATGCCCGAGGGCCTCACCGTCGAGCTCCGCGGTGTCCGCGATCGTGAGTACGTCTCCGCCGAAGAACACGATGATGCGGTCGCTGTATCGCAACAGCTCGTCGAGGTCTGCCGAGGCGAAGACGATGGCCGTGCCTTCATGGCGCCGCTGGAGCAGTCGTTGCCAGATGTAGTCGGCGGATTCGACATCCAGACCACGGGTTGGATGCTCCATCAGCAGGAGATCGAGGCCGGGAGGGGTCATCGACAGCAGGAGTCGCTGCTGGTTGCCACCGGACAACGACTCGACGGTCGATTGCGGGGTCCCTTTGACGAAGTAGTCCTCGATCTTGGTTTCGGCCGCCCCGTCGGCCTCGTCCCAGTCGATGAGGAAGCCGGACTGCTCGGTGAGTGCGACGTGCTCGGCGATGGTGAGCCCCTGTACAAGACCTTCCTCGAGCCTGCCCGCAGGGATGTAGTGAACGCCTGCGGCCAAATGATCTCGGTAGCTGGAGTTGGTCATGTTGCGCCCACCGAGCTCGATGCTTCCAGAGTCGGGTCCGACGAGTCCTGCGGCTGCCCGTAGGAAGGGGCGTTGGCCGCTGCCCTCGAGCCCGGCGAGCCCGATCACCTCGCCGGCGCCGATGCTCAGATCGAGGCCTTCGATATGGGTGGTGCCATCACTGATGGTGCACGAACCGAAGTCGAGCACCGAGGCACCCAGCATGGCCGCCGGCTTGTCCGACTCGATGAAGATCTTTCCGAACATCATTTCCACGAGTCGTTCCGGGGGGATCGGCATCTCCGCTTCACCGACGACCCGGCCCTGCCGGAGCACTGTCACCGAGTCGCACAGCTCCTCGATCTCCTCCAGCTTGTGGGAGACAAAGATCACGATCAGACCCTCCTCAGCGAGGGCGCGAAGGGTGGTGAACAGCTGGATTCGCTGATTCGCCGAGATCCCAGTTGTGGGCTCGTCGAAGATGAGCACGCGGGCCCCCAGCCAGAGCAATCGGGTGATCTCGAGCTGCTGGCGCTCGCCGACGGTGAGGGTCCGCGCCAGTCGGCTCGGTATGAAGGCGAACCCAAGCTCACCGCTCATCCGGGCCAGCTCGGCCTCGCCTTCCCTGCGGTTGAGCCGCGTTGCACCACGGCTGCCGAGGAGAAAATTGTCGAGCACGGTGAATGGTAGAAAGACGAGCGGATCCTGGTGCAGCATGCCGATCCCGGCTTCGATGGCGTCCTGCGGTGAGGCGAGATCGAGCTGCCGCCCGTCGAGCCAGATTTCGCCCGAGTCGGCCTCGATGAACCCGGAGACCGCCTTCATCAGCGTCGACTTGCCGGCCCCGTTCTCGCCGAGCAGGCCGTGGAGGGTGCCTTCTTCGATGGTGAGGTCGATGTCGTCGTTGGCGCGCAGGGTCCCGTAGATCTTGGTGAGGCTGCGCAGTTCGAGTGCCATCGCGGGGGAGAGTAGAGCTTTTCCCTACCGGCTCGCAGTGAGTCGCGAGTCGCGAGTCGCAAGTCGCAAGTCGCAAGTAAGAACCGGCTGGACAAACGCCCTGGGTGAGGCATTCGGCTTCGCGTAATACTTAATACGTAATACGGAGTACGCAGAGAGCGAGTGGTCACGCGTCGGAGGGGAGGCAATCGCCTCCCCTCCGTACGACTCGTGGTTCTCGGCTACTCGCTCGGGCCCTTTATGCCTTCGAGTAGTTGCTCGGTGTACCAGACCTGCTGAGCAGTGGCCCTCTCACCGTCTCCCAGATACGACGTGCCGTCCTGGAAGTTCAGCGGTCCCGAGAACAGGTCGATGCTTTCATCGGCGAGCCCTGCGATGAAGGTGGCCAGTGCTGCGGCATTGGCGGTCGACAGCCCATCACCATCCAACCAGCCGATCATGCTGGTCTGAGGGTCGTTGATGTTTTCCCAATCGGGTCCCAGCCATCTCCAGTCTGCGGAGAAGGTGCCGTCGAGCACCGACGTCGCCGTCTCCAGGTAGGAGGGACCCCAGTTGAAGTACGGAACACCCAGGCAGACTTCGGGGGCCTCGCTGCACGCCCCCTCGAAGTCGTAGGGGACCGCCCACACTGTCTCGCCGGCGCCTGCCCGCTGACCGGCCCGGACGATCGCCTCAGTGGTGTCGATCCCGGAGATGACAACGTCCGCTCCGCCGTCGAAGAAGGCGTTGGTCACCTCGGTCGGGTCGAGCGTGACGCCCGGGATGTTGAACCAGAACCCGATCCAGGTGACCTCGAAGTCGAGGTCGGCAGGATCGTTGCCCATGATGTTCTCCCAGCAGTATTGGGCCCCCAGGTATACCGAGTTCACCAACCGACGGGTCTCGTCGTTGATGAGCGGCCCCAGGTAGGCGATGCTGCCGGTTTCGGAGGACAACGCGGCGGCGCATCCGGCGATGTGCTTGCCGAACTCCATCTGTCCCATGATGTTGCCAAGGTTGGCTAGGTCGGCTCGGTAGGCCTGTCCATCTACCCACGCGCTGTCCCCGGATGACCAGATCATCGGTACATCTGGGTGGGCTGCGGCGGCTGCCTCGATGCCGTCCTTCATGTCGTCCGAGGTGGCAAAGATGAGCTGAGCGCCCTGGGCGATCATGTCATCAACGACCTGCTCGACGGTGGTCTCGGGCCGGTCAGCAGGGTTGACCGTGTCGAGCACGATCATCGTGGCACCGAGTTGCTCTTCGAGGTACTCGCCGCCTTCGCGGTGTGCCTGCGACCAACCCCGGTCGTTCTCCGGACCAACCAGGATCATCCCGAAGATGAGCTCTTCCATGACCTCGGCAGTAGTCGTTGTCTCTTCAGCTGGCGGTGCCGTCGTTGTTGTGGTGTCGGCGCCTCCGGTAGCCGCTGCGGTCGTCGTCGTGGTGTCGTCGGAGCTGCCACACGCCGCCGCCACAAGGGCCAGCGCGGCTATCAATACGAGCAGCCCTAGCGGGCGTCCTGTCTTCATTACTCCCCTCCCGTTCAATGTGTTCGGCCCCGACTGCCCAGCGTGTCGTCGGGGCGCGCGTGACACTACTGCGAATACGAGGAGACTGAGTCGCTCCTTGGCTGCGCCACCGATCACCAGAGAGGGTGCCGCCAAACCAAGGTCAGCCGGCGAGGGCGGCTTCGACCGCCACAGCTACCCCTTTGCCGAGCTTTCGGGCTCGCGCCAGGGCGGTGTCGTGGCGATCGATGATCTCGGCGGTATCGCCACCCAAGTCCTCGAGATTGATGCGAATGTTGAGCGACGCTCCTTCGGCGGCGGCGACGGCGCAGGTACCAGCGACCCCTGCGTCGCTCACCGTGTTGGGGTTCCCTCCCTCGGCGACAACCAGCGCCAGCTCCAGGGCATCCGCACAATGCTCGAGCACCTCGAGCGGGACGAGGGTTGCTCCGCGGTTGGCCGCCGCCATTGCGGCGTCGCGAGCCGCCATGTCCTCATCGGTCTTCCGCGGCATCCGGTTCGCCGACATGACCTCGTTGAAGGCGTCTGCGTCCCGATCGACCGCCTCGAGAAACCAATCCTTGACGGCCTGTGCCTGGACGCCCGTTGATTCCATGGCCGGCCTGGCGTCCTCCATACCCGAGGTGCCGAATGTCACCGCGGCGATCATCGCCGACAACGACGCAGACAGGGCACCGGCGAGGGCAGCCACCGATCCTCCTCCCGGCGCTGGGGAGCTGGTCGATACTTGATCGGCGAAGTCCACCAGGGTCTTGGTTCGGAGCCCTTCGGGCGATCCGCGGTACCGGTACTCGACGATCTTCGCCGCGGGCTCGAACGGCCCGAGCTCATCGAGGCCGAGGGAGCGCATCGCCGCGCGGATTCGGTCGGCCTCTGGTATGCCGGTAGTTGCGCCCTGGGCGGCGAGATAGTGGTCTCCGGCGAGCAGCATCGCGTCCAACGGAACGAGACCCACTAGCTCTGATCCCGTGACCCGCATCCCGCGCTTGGCGGCTTCCTCGCAACAGGCGTCGAACACTTCGTGGACAGGGGATGCATGGTGATCGGTGAGGTTCAACGACACCTGCGCCCTGTCGTACTCCTCGATATACCAACCGAGCCCCTTGACCTCTTGGAACCGGCCGGGGGTGAACACGGTCTTGCCGTCTTCGTCTTTGACGATCTTCCCCGCCTCGTCTCGTTGGGCGGTTCCCAGCGTCCGCACCGCGGAGGCCACCTGGTGCGCCAGACGGCGATCTGAGGTGTTGAGGTTGACGTTGTAGGCGATGAGGAACTCCCTGGCCCCGATTGCCGTCGCTCCGGAGCGTGCGTTGTTGGTTGGGCCGAAGTCGGGGCCATCGTCGCGGGCGGCGAGTCCTTCGTACTCTCCCGAACGAACGTGTGCGAGGGAGCGTCGATCACCGTGGGCGGCGTGCTCGTACAAGTACACCGGGATGCCGAGCTCGGTGCCGACACGGGCGCCGAGCCGGCGTGCGATCTCGACGCAGTCTTCCATCGTTGCCCCGTCCATGGGGACGAATGGGCAGACATCGGTTGCTCCCATCCGGGGGTGCTCACCGGTGTGGGTGGTCATGTCGATGAGCTCGCCGGCGGCTGCGATGGCGGCGAAGGCGGCCTCCTCGACGGCCGCCGGTCCGCCGACAAACGTCACCACGGTTCGGTTCGTCGCTTCACCGCGGTCGACATCGAGCAGCGCCACGCCACTGACGGCCTCGATGCGCGCGGCAATCGCATCGATCACGGCGCGGTCGCGACCCTCCGAGAAATTAGGTACGCATTCGATCAGCTTCATAGCTGGGAGAGCGTACCGCCATATGGCAGACGGGTGGCTGAGCTTCCGTTCGCCTTACGACTTGTGACTTGCGACTTGCGACTTGTGACTCGCGGCTTTCCTGCCTTTTGGCCCTAGCGATCTGCACGGCGAGGTGGCGCGATGTAGGCAGCAATACGACGGGAGGGTCATGAGCGACTCACGCGCCAACCCGGCACCGATCGGGCAAGAGACTCCAGAGGGCAGAGCAGGACAATGACGACACCGCGGTACCCGGGTATCCGGGTCACGACCAACGGCAATCAGCTCGTTTCGTATCACACCGAGGCTCGCATTACCCAGGGGGGCGTGTTCTATCCGATTACCCCATCGACCGAGATGGGGGAGAACTACCAACTCGCCTATGCCGAGGGTCAACTCGACATCCACGGGCGAACCAAGATCGCCATCGAGGCCGAGGGCGAGCACGCCGCCCAGGGCGGGGCGATCGCCCTGTCCGTCGCCGGCAACCGGGTCGTCAACTTCACCTCGGGCCAGGGTCTCGTCTACGCCATCGAGCAGTACTACCACGCCCCAGGAAAGCTCTCGACGATGATCGTCGAGGTCGCCGCCCGCGCCCTGACCAAGCACGCCCTCAATGTCCACTGCGGTCACGACGACATCTATGCCGCGCTCGACACCGGTTGGATGATGCTCTTCGCCAAGGATGCACAGCAGGCGGCTGACCAGGCCCTGATCCTGCGCCGCGTTGCCGAGCTGTCTCTCAATCCGGGGATCAACATCCAGGACGGGTTCTTGACCTCTCACCTCGAACGCACCTTCTACAAGCACGAGTCGGAGCTCCTCCGGGAGTTCCTCGGCGCACCGGACGACATCATCGAGACGCCAACAGAGGCCCAGCAAATCCTGTTCGGCCCTACCCGGCGTCGGGTACCGGCGATGATCGATCTGAAGAACCCGGTGCTCCTCGGACCGGTCGAGAACCAGGAGCACTACATGAACGGCGTCATCGCACGCCGCAACAGCTTCTCCGAGCCCATCCTCGGGTTCCTCGAAGACGCCTACAACGATTTCGCAGCACTCACCGGCCGTGACTATGGGTTGCTGACCGAGTACAAGACAGACGACGCCGCTACCGTGTTCGTTTCCCTCGGCTCGGCCGCCGAGAACATCGAGGCCGCCGTCGACTACCTCAGGGAGCACGATGGCGCCAAGGTCGGATCACTCCACCTCAACGTACTGCGCCCATTTCCAGAAGCAGCCGTCATCGACGCGCTCGGCGGCAAGGAACGGGTCATCGTGCTCGAGCGCACCGACGAACCGCTTTCAGGGGACAACCCGCTGACCCGCGAGATCCGTGCCTCGCTCAACAAGGGGGTCGAGGTGGCCATCGTCGGACACGGCGACCTCCCCGGTCTCGAGGTGGACCAGGTTCCACTCATCCTGTCAGGAACGTATGGCCTCGGGTCGCGGGACTTCCGGCCGGAGGGGATCATCGGCGCCTACGAGTTCGCCACCGGACAGATCGATCGCAAGGACGGGCGTGGTGTCGACGACGGCGAGCGGTATTTCACCGTCGGGATCGACCATCCGTACTCTGTGATTTCCGAGCGAGCCCCTTCCCTGCTGCCGGAGGGAGCGATCGCGGTGCGGTTCCACTCGATCGGCGGCTGGGGCATGATCACGACGGGGAAGAACCTCTCGGAGGTCATCGGCGCCGTCGGTGACAACCTCATGAAGGCCGACCCCCAGCTGGACGAACTCGGTCACCCCAAGGAGCACATCCACGTATCGGCAAACCCGAAGTATGGGTCGGAGAAGAAGGGGGCGCCGACCTCTTACTTCCTGGTGACGGCGCCGGAGCGCATCCGAGTCAACTGCGATCTGCATCACGTTGACGTCGTGTTGTGTCCCGATCCGAGGATATTCACTCACACCAATCCGCTCGAAGGGATCAATGAGGGTGGTGAGTTCATCTGGGAGTCTGAGGAGGATCCGGAGCTCGTGTGGCAGCGGATCCCGCCGCAATACCGCCAGGAGATCATCGACAAGAACATCAAGATCTGCACGCTGCCCGGCTTCGCCATTGCCAGATCGGCTACCGATCGTGACGACCTGCGGCTCCGCATGCAAGGAAACGCGTTCCTCGGAGCGTTCTTCGCCACCTCTGAGCTCCTCGCGGAATACGACGTCTCGATGGACCGATTCGGTGAAATCGTGCTCGCCCAGTACCGCAAGAAGTTCGGCAAGTTGGGCGAGGCGGTCGTCGACTCGAACATGGAGGTCATGCGCGCCGGCTTCGACCAGGTCCGCGAGGTCCCGCACGGCCCAGTCGACGCCCCCGATCGTTCATCGATGCGCGCCCCGGGGTTGGAGACCTGCGGCGGCTGTGCGATCCAAGCCCCGGATTGGATCGCCCCAGACGAGCAGGTGACACGGATCCCGCTTGCCACCCTCACCGCATTCACCTCCGAGTACAAGGCTGATCTCGGTTACAGCCAGCCAGCATCGCCGTACGCCGCCGTCGGCGTGATGGCCGCAGCCAGTGGCGCCGACGCATCCAAATACCTCGCCCGGCGCGAAACACCGGTCTGGTTAGCGGAAAAGTGCACGCAATGTATGGACTGCATCGTCGCCTGCCCCGATACCGCGCTGCCGAACACGGCGCAGGACATCGGCACCGTGCTTCGCACCGCTGCCAGCGGGTACGTGTCGGACCTGGCGGCGCGCATCGCGCTGCTCGGCGAGCTCGAAGGCCTCGAAGCCCGGGTCAGGGCCAAGATGATGGATGCCACCTCCGCCAAAGAGGACCTTGCCTTCAGGGACGTCCTCGAGGATGAGGTTGCTGCCCTCGACGTCGACGCCACGGCCAAGAAGCAGTTCATGGAGGTCTTCGAACGGGTACCGCTGGCGTTCGCCAAGACCCCCACCGTCTTCCGGGGTCTCGAGCGCAAGGAGGAAGGAACCGGCGGCCTGTTCGGCATCATGGTGTCGGATCGTTGCAAGGGTTGCGGTGAGTGTGTCGTCGAATGCGGTGAGCACGAAGCGCTGATCATGGTCGCGGAGACCGAAGAGGTGAACGCCGACCACGTGTCGGGGACGAACTTCCTCGATCTCCTGCCGGAGACTCCTGAGAAGTACCTCGGGCGCTACAACCCGGCCGATCCGATCGAGTCTCACGTTGCGCAGCTGAAGAACCACCTGATGGTGCGGGCCAACTACGAGGCGCTCGTCTCGGGAGACGGCGCCTGCGCAGGGTGTGGTGAGAAGAGTGTGTTGCGGACGATCGCATCGCTGACCGAGGCATACATGCGGCCCCTGTATCACGCCAAGGCCGACCGGCTCGATCAGAAGGCTGAGGTGCTCAGATCCAAGGGTGTCGAACGGCTCGGGTTGCTGAAGGAGGAGCAGCCTGAGGGCTATCGCTACCTGACGCGCTCGATCGCGCACCTCCTGATGGATCTCGGTGGCGACTCGGACGAGGACACAACAGCCAGGATCGACGCCCGCGGCGGGATCAGCGACGCGGTCTTCATCGATGCGGTGGTCACGACGATGGGCCAGGATGCGTTCAATCACCGCGATCTTCAGGCACTCGACGGGAGGATGGCGAACGGCATGTCGGTGATGGCGATGGGGGCGCACACCGGGTGCAACACCGTGTACGGCTCCACGCCGCCGAACAACCCGCACCCGTATCCGTGGATGAACTCACTGTTCCAGGACGGCTCGACCGTGGCGTGGCTGATGGGTGAGAGCTTCATCATGGACCACGCCCGTCGTTCGGTGATCCCCGAGCGGCTCTGCGACTGGATCCTCGACGACGCCGCTGTGGGGATGACCGAGGACCAATACTTCGCGCTGACCCACATGACCGATGCCTCGATGAACGAGCGGGAGATCCGCGAATTGCCAAAGGTGTGGGCCGTCGGCGGCGACGGTGGCATGGGTGACATCGGGTTCCAGAATGTGTCGAAGGTCGTGCTTCAAAACCGGCCGAACGTCAATCTGGTCCTGCTAGACACGCAGGTCTACTCGAATACGGGAGGGCAGAACTCGGACTCGTCGCCGATGCCGGGTGGTGGGGATATGAACCAGTTCGGTCCTGCCACGGAAGGCAAGCTCACCGAGAAGAAGGGCGTCGCCGAAGCGTTGATGAGTGGCCACGGGTCGCCCTTTGTCGCCCAGGTGTCGATGGCGAACGTTGCCCAGTTCTACAAGGCGATCCTGGACGGTATCGACTACCGAGGCTCGGCGTTCATTCAGAGTTTCACGACCTGTCAGCCCGAGCACGGTGTTGCCGACAACCTGTCGACCGTGCAGGCGAACCGGGCGAGGGACTCGCGCTCGATGCCGCAGTTCGTGTACGACCCGACCCTGGGGGAGACCTACCAGGAGGCGCTCAGCTTGAGGGGGAATCCGAACCCAAGCCGGGACTGGTATCACGCCGTGTCGAAGAGCTCGCGTCGCGAGTTTGTCTATACCGTGGCGCACTGGGCGGCGACCGAGGCAAGGTTCCGCCGTCACTTCCGCCCGGCAAAGGGCGACGGCTACATCACGCTCGAGGACCAGCTCACCGTCATCACGCAAAACGACGTCGTGCAGCGCCATGTTTTTGACCCGGAACACCGTGCCTATGTCCCGGACTTCGGTGTCACCATCGAGGTAGAAGATGGAGATGGCGCCTTCAGGACACTCGTACTGTCCCGAATCATGGTGCTGTTCTGCGTCGAGCGCAGGCGTTCCTGGCGGATGCTGCAGAGTCGGGCGGGGATCATCAACCTCGATTACGAGGCGCAGAAGAAGGCTCTTGTCGCCTTCCAGGAAGCGGACATCCCGCCCCTTGACCCGGTTGCCTTCATCGTGGAGCGGAGCGCTGCCGAGCTGGAAGAGGCGGCCAGTCGCCGGTCGCCGGTCGCGAGCTCCTGAGCCCCTCCCAGGGGAGGAGACGAATCCACCGGGCGACACGCCACTCGACCCCCCTGGTTCTCCCGGGTGTTTCTCTCCCCGATGGGGTGTCCTGTCTCGCGATAGTGCGACACCGGGTGTTGTCGAAGTGGCCTCTCCGTTTCTCCCCCTGTTTCTCCCCCTCCTGGGGGGAGTACCGCCCGAAGGGCGGGGAGGGGGGCTTCTTCTTTGGGGGGAGTACCGCCGCAGGCGGGGAGGGGGGCTTGCCTCTGTTCCCACAAGGCCTTGTAGCCCCCTCCGTCAGCCTCCCGATGGTCGGCTGCCACCTCCCCAAGAGGGGAGGAAACGAGCCACATGTTCACAAGTGTCGCAACTCAGGGCGATCGTTCACCCAAGGGGGGAGTACCGCGACGGTCCCCTCCGCCGCTTCCGGCGGTTCCCCCGGGTGGAGGAACGTGCGGGGAGGGAGCCGTCCGAGGTGTGAACCCTCGACTTGCGACTTACGACTTGTGACTCTCGGCCCTGGCGATCTGCACGGTGAGCGGGTGCGATGTAGGCAGCGTCTCCCCCGCTTCGCGGGAGAGACGAAGAATCGCCCCCTCCCCCAAAATTCCCTCATCGTCCTTCTGCCTGTTTCGAGTTGGCCGTCCGCTCGTGCCTGGGAACTGAATAGAGCTAGGCATTTCGGACTAGTCCTCGTCGATCCCTGTCCTGTATAGAGATTCCTCAGGTCGGCGTCGCATTTGCCGATAGTGGAGAGGCTGCAACAAGTAAGGCTGCGACGAAGTGGTACCTCTAAGCTCACCGCAATCGGGCGAGGGAACGACCGCAGCGAAGAACGAGGGATGTCAAGCGTCAACTGAGGAGCGCACATGCATCTGGTGCTGAACACCATGGCGTGGCTGAACCTTGCGTTTGGATTCTCCCTGGCGGTGGCAGCGCCCTTTCTCGATGACCTCCAGGTGCCGTTGTTCGCCCTCGGTGCCCTGCTCGTGGCGCAGGCCGCTTATGTCATCGCCTACAGCACACGGGTTTTCGCCTCGTTTGAGCCTTTTGCCGAGACCGGCCTCATGATCGGGAGCACGCTGCTGGCCGCTGTCGGTTCGGTGGCGTTTATCCAGCAGGTCATCGTCCTCCTCAACCATCCGGAGAATCCTGAGTATGCGCCGATGACCGGCGTTTTCCTCGCTGCTGCCTTGGCGGTGATGACGCTGTCGCAGTTCGCCAAGAGGTAGCCGGCCGAGCCGGCCTGCGGCCGGCGGTATTACGTAGCCAGCCTGCGGCCGGCGGTATCACGTATTACGTATTACGTATTACGAGCACCGAATACCCTGGAACGGTCTGTTTCGCTCTGCTTGCGACTTGCGACTTGCGACTTGCGACTTGTCACTCAATACGGCAACCCGACTGCCTCGGTGAGGAAGCCGGTGAGGCCGTTCGCCGTGCCGAATCGCGTGGCAAGGTTCTCGGCGAAGGTCGAGGATGTGACCTCTCTCTGGGTAAGCCGCGCTCCGGCGATGAAGCTCTTCATCCTGAGCTCGTCTGCGAACTCGAAATCGGGGTCGAACTCCTTTGGCACGCGCTTGAGCATGTCGTCCTCGTCTGGCTCCAGATCCCAGTCGTCGAGGAACGCATTCTCCCGGGTGGCCTTCTTCCACCGGTCCGGATGCTCGTAGATGTGTTGGCGCACCCGGCGAGTCACCGCCGTCTCCGGATGCCACATTCCGACACCGGCAAAGTTTTCTCCCGGCTGGAGGTGGACGTAGAACCCGGGTGCGTGGACGTCCTTCCCCGACTCGTGGCGGAACTGGATACCGACGTTGGTCTTATACGGCGTTTTGTCTTTGCTGAACCTGGTGTCGCGGAAGGGCCGCATCAGCGAGCCGCCGCCATTGGTACGGGTGTCGGCGACGAAATGTGGGGACAGCACGTGCAATCGAGGCGCGAAGTCGGCGATGAAGTCCAGTGCCGGTTCACGTATGACCTGGATGTAGCGATCCTTGTTCGCTTCCCACCAGGCCTTCTCGTTGTTCTGCTCCAGTTCGATGAGGAACTTGAATACCTCGGGAGTGAAGTAGCGCTTGGCCATAGGCCCCTCCTTCTCGAGACCCACAACCTAACCGGTTGCAGGTCCGTCGAAATCGGGAGTCCAGAGTCCACAGCCCGACTGCCGCACTCCCCGAGTCTCGACTCTTGACTTTTGACTCAAATCTCTTCTTCGCTCCAGCGGGCACCGTATGCCAAGGGCAGCTCGATGCCTCGCTGCGGTCCCCAGGTACCTGCCTGGTACGGATCGACGGTCACGGGGTCGAGCACGTCGGCGTAGCGTCGCCAGGATGCCTCGACTTCGTCGGCTCCGACGAAAAGCGTCTGGTCGCCCTCCATCAGATCGTGGAGCAACGTCGAGTATTCGCTGGTCAGGGCACCGAGGTGGCCCTCGTATCGAACCGATAGCGGGATCTGCTGGATCGTGAGGTCGTCGCCGGGTGCTTTCACGTCGAAGTACAGGTCGAATCCTTCGTCCGGTTGCAGAGTCAGGAGGAGCAGGTTGCGATGACCCGGGCACTCGTCGTGGAAGAGGCACACCGGTGGTTGTCGATACCGGATAAAGATCCGTGTCGTGCGCATTGGCATCCGCTTCCCGGTGCGGAGGAAGAAGGGGACGCCCTGCCACCGCCAGTTGTCGATGGCGATCCGCATCGCGACGTAGGTCGGTGTCGTCGAATTGGCGGGCACGCCGTCGAGGTCCCGGTACCCGACGATGTTGTTCGATCCGGTGTATTGACCGAACACGATATCTTCGGGGGCGATGCGTGCCACTGAGGCGAGCACCTTGACCTTCTCCGACCGGATCGACTCCGGGCGCATATCGATCGGTGGTTCCATCGCCACCAGGGTGAGCAGCTGGGTCAGATGGTTCTGCACCATGTCCCTCATCGCCCCGGCCTCTTCGTAGTAGGCCTCGCGACCCTCGACTCCGTGTTCCTCGGCAACGGTGATCTCGACCGATTCGATGTGATCCCGGTTCCAGGTGCGCTCGAACAAGGCATTGGCGAGACGAAACACCAGCAGGTTCCTGACCGTCTCCTTGCCAAGGTAATGATCGATGCGGTAGATGTGACGTTCGTCGAACCAGCGGTGCACCACTTCGTTGAGCCGTTGCGCCGAGGCGAGGTCGTGCCCGAACGGTTTCTCGATGACCACCTTGGCGCCCGATGATGCCAGCCCCGACGCGCCGATCTGCAAAATCGTGCTCTGTGCCGCCGACGGGGAGAGCGCGAGGTGGAAGATGCGGCCTCCACCGAGCCCGTGTAGTTGGTCGAGGTCCTTGACCCGCTGCGCCAGCTTCATGTACCCGTCGTCGTTGCCCACGCTCTGGTAGTGGAGGCGATTGCCGCACCATTGATCGGCCTGCTCGGCGGCGATGCCAGCCTCGCCGAGCGATTGTGTGGCAAAGGCGCGGTAGTCCTGGTCGGTGTGCTCTCGCCTGCCCACCCCGAGAATGGCGACCCGGTCGGTCAGCTCCTTGTCGACAAGCAGCTCGTAGAGCGATGGGATCAGCTTGCGGCGAGCAAGGTCGCCCGTGCCTCCGAAGATCACGAACAGATGGGGTTCGACTCGGCCGCTCACTGCAACGCCATTTCGATCGTTGCCGTCAACCTCGGCAGGTCCGACGGCCCGGCGTCCCCCAGGCGCACCATCGCAACCGGCCGGCCGCGGTCGCTCAGCGCCGCCTGGTCGCCAACCGATTGGGCCGCGATCAGCCCGGCGAAGGTGTAGTCCGTCTCGGGCACCGCAAGGTCGGCCCGCGGGTGGTCGACGACCTGGAGGAAGACACCGCTCGGTGTCCCTCCCTTGTGGTACTGCCCGGTCGAATGGAGGAATCGGGGACCGAAACCGATGGTGACCGCGGCTCCCGTTCCTTCGGCGATGGCGCCGGCAAGTCGGTCGAGCTCGGCGCGGCTCGCCTCGTCCGGGGCGAGATAGGCCTGGATGGCGACATAGCCGTCAGGCTTCGCCCCCGCCAGCATCTCGCCGAGGCGCGCCGCGGTGTCCTCCTCGTCGAGCGTCCACTCCGTGACCTGCAACGAGGACAACCCGTCCGTCATCGCGGTGCGGGTGAGGCGCTTGGCGAGTTCCACGTCCGGCTGATCGAACGGGTGCACCCCGAGGATCGCGCCCACGCCGGCAACGGCCATTTCGAGCAGGAACATGGCACCGCCTATGTCATATCGGTCGTCCAGGATCAGGGCGGCGGAAGGCGCAGAAAGGCTCGGATCGCTCCCGAGTACGATCGCGAGCGGGACACGGTCGGACGCCGGGGAGGCCGTGCCGGCTGCGATGGGAAGAATGCCGGTTCCCTCCTTGCCGAGCGATTCGGCGACCAACTGTTCGATCCAAGCAGGGAGTGCAGCGATGCTCGGATCTGCCTCGAGAACCAACTTGTCGCGACCCGCTACGGCCCACTCGCCGAGCGCGGCGGCAAGCTGCAGGGCCGGGCTTGCCGAGGCCGGAACGTCGGGTCCGCATGCTGTTGCCACCTCCCTGGCACCGGCGACGAGTCGCTCGACGTCGACCCCGATGAGGGCTGCGGGCACAAGCCCGAATTCGGTGAGCGCCGAGTAACGCCCGCCTACATCGGCGGGGGCGAGCACGACGGCCAGAAAGCCGCGGTCCTCCCCGAGTTGCGCTAGCTCAGAGCCGGGGTCGGTGATGGCAATGAACCGGCTCCCGGGATCGTCGACGGCCCCGGCGGTGCGCTCCCACAAGTGTCGGAAGAGCGAGAGGGTCTCGAGCGTCTTTCCCGACTTTGAGGAGACGATGACCAGCGTGCGTGCCAGGTCGACCGAATCCGATATGGCAGCAATGGTGTCGGGATGGGTCGAGTCGAGGATGGTGAGCGGTGGTGAGGTCGCAGAGAACACCGAGGCGAACACCTCGGGGGCGAGGCTCGAGCCTCCCATGCCGATGAGCAGGATGTCATCGATCGAATCGGTCGCCGCAATTACGCCAATCTCTCGAATCCTCGCGATCCGATCCTCATCTGGCAGGTCGAGCCAGCCGAGACGGTTGCTGACTTCGTCGCGCGGCGGGTCGAACCATATCGTCGGGTCGCGCTGCCACAGTCTGGCGGCGAACTGATCGTCGTCCCAGGCGGCGAGGCGGGCGGAGATCGCGGCCCCGGTGCCGGCCGTCACCACCCGGACGGTCACGACCGGGCGAGTTCGGCGTCGATCGCGGTGAGGAGGTCGTCGTAGGAGGCTGAGAACGAGGCGACGCCCTCCGTCTGGAGCTCAGTAGTGATGGCATCGAAGTCGACGCCGAAACCGGCGAGAGCCTCGATCCGCGCCCGTGCTTCGTCGACGCCTTCGGAGAGGGCATTGGGATCGATGGTGCCGTGGTCTCGGAACGCGTCCAGGGTGGCCGGCGGCATTGTGTTGACCGTGTTGGCCCCGACGAGCTCGTCCACGTACAGAAGGTCCGGGTAGGTGGGGTTCTTCGTGGACGTCGAGGCCCACAGCGGCCGCTGCGGTGCAGCACCGCGTTGGCGGGCGGCGGCGAACGGTTCTCCCTCGAAGATCTCTCGGTAACGCTGGTAGGCGAGTTTGGCGTTGGCGACGGCGATCGTGCCGCGAAGTGCCAGCGCCGCAGGTGAGCCGTCCTTCTCCAAGGCCGCGTCCACTTTTGTGTCTACCCGGCTGACGAAAAACGAGGCGACGGAGGCGAGCCGCTCCGGGTGCTCGGCACGCTCGGCGCCCCGCACATACGCCATCGCTACGGCTTCGTAGTCATCGAGGCTGAACATCAACGTGGCGTTGACGTTGATCCCGCCTGCGATCAACTCCTCGATGGCAGGGATGCCCTCGTCGGCGGCCGGCACCTTGATCATCAGGCCGGGACGATCGACACGCGACCACAAGCGCTTGGCGTCGGTGATCGTCCCTTCGGTGTCGTAGGCGAGCGTCGGTGAGACCTCGAGGCTCACGTAGCCGTCGGCTGCGTCCGAAGCGTCGTAGACCGGGCGCAGCGCGTCGGCAGCAGCGCGGATATCGTCGATGGCAAGGGACTCGAACACCGCTTGGGCGTCACCGTCGGCGTCGGCGATCGCGGCGTCGTACAGATCGGTGCCTGCGATTGCTTTCTGAAAGATCGTCGGGTTGCTGGTCATGCCGCGAAGGCCATCTGCCACCAGGGTGGCGAGCTGCCCGTCCTCGAGCATGTCTCTGCGGATGAAATCGAGCCAGACGCTCTGGCCGGCGTCGTGGAGGTCGTGCAGCGTGGGCATGACGCCATTCTCGCAGGCCAAAAGAGCTATCAGTCGTCAGTCATCAGTCGTCAGCCAAAGGAGTTTCAGAGTGCCGCCACCAAGCGTGCTGCATTGCTGAAGGCTGAGGACTGGAACCTCAGTCTCCCAACGCCCGCCTTACCGCTGCATCGACGCCGTCGAGGTCGTCTCGCTCCAGGGCGAGGGCAACGTTGGCTGCGAGGAGACCGACCTTGGATCCGCAGTCGTAGCGCGATCCCTCGTGGATGACGGCAGTGAACGGCTGGCCTCCGATGAGGCGGGCCATGGCGTCGGTGAGCTGGATCTCTCCTCCGGCGCCGATATGGCCCTCGCCGAGCAGACCCATGATTGCCGGCTCGAGAATGTACCGGCCGGCGACGGCATATTGCGACGGCGCATCCGCCGGATCTGGCTTCTCGACCAGGCCCCTGACCTCGATGCGCCGGCCGTCGATCCTCCCCGGGTCGACGATGCCATACGAGCCGGTGTCTTCTTCCGCAACCTCGATGACCGACACCACGTTGCCACCGATGTCTTCGTGGGCGTCGATCAGGTCGGCAAGGGGCGGCCGGTCGCCGCGAAGGAGCTCGTCGGCCAGCAGCACGGCAAATGGGCCGTCGCCGATGAGGTGCCTGGCGCACCACACCGCGTGGCCGAGCCCGAGTGGATCCATCTGGCGGACGTAGGCGAGTCTGCCGGGCACCGTGCCGTCCATGAGAATGAGGGGGAGGAGGTCATGCCTGCCTTGTTGAGCCAACACCGTCTCCAGCCCAAAGTTTCGGTCAAAGTGATCCTCGACCGCGCTCTTGCCTGATGCGGTGACGAAGACCAAGTGCTCGACTCCTGCATCACGGGCCTCTTCGACCGCGTACTGGATCAGCGGCTTGTCAACGACCGGGAGCATTTCCTTCGGAACCGCCTTGGTGGCGGGCAGGAAACGAGTGCCGAGGCCACCGACGGGGAAGACGGCGGTGCGAACCCTGCTCATCAACCGGTGTCGACGAGCACCGCATCGGCGACGCGCTCGGCATGACCCTTGGCGCGCACGTTGTGCCAGACGTTTAACACCGTACCTGAGGGGTCGATGGCGATTGTCGACCGGATGATCCCCTCGTACTCCTTGCCGTAGTTCTTCTTGGTGCCCCAGGCCCCATAGGCCTCCGCGATGGCATGGTCGGGATCGGAGAGCAGCGGGAATGGCAGGTCGTACTCTTCGCGAAACCTGTTCAGCTTCTCTGGCTGGTCCGGGCTCACCCCGAGGATCGAGTAGCCGGCGGCGCGAACACGTCGCGTCGATCCCTGAAATCGCATGACTCGGTGGTGCAGCCGGGCGTGAACGCCTTTGGGTAGAAGTACATGACGAGGTTCTGCCCCCGGAAATCGGCGAGGGTCCGCTCGTTGCCGTCCTGGTCGGTTGCTGTGAACGGTGGTGCTGGTTGGCCGGCTTCGAGTTGCATGTGTGCTCCTTTGGACTTGTGCTGACCCTACCCGGTAGCTTCTCGGACCCGAAGTTGACCACAGGCGGCGTCGATCTCCCGCCCTCGCATCTGGCGAAGGGTGGCGTTGGCGCCTTCCTCGTTGAGGAGGGCGACGAACCGCGCAACGCGGTCCCGCGTCGGGGGTCTGTCATCGCTCAGCGGGGTCGGGTTGAGCGCGATCACGTTGACATGGGCGTGCATTCGGCGGGCGATGGCGGCGAGCTTGCGCGCCTGGTCGTCGGAGTCGTTTGCGCCTTCGATGAGCGCCCACTCGATGGAGAGGCGTCTCCCCTTTGCGGTGAAATAGGCTTCGGCCGCTTCGATGACTTGCTCGAGCGGGTAGCGATCATTGAGGGGCACCAGACGCGATCGAGTCTCATCGTCCGCAGCGTGCAGGCTGACCGCGAGGTAAACCGGCCATGGCTCATCGGCGAGTCGTCGGATCCCAGGAACCACCCCCACCGTCGACACGGTGATGGAACGAGCCGACATCCCGGCTACTTCGATCAGCCTGCGCAGCGACTCGCGGACGCGGTTGTAGTTAGCCAGCGGCTCTCCCATCCCATGTAGACGACGTTGGTGACCCGCCCGGCGATTCGGGGATCGGGAAGCGGCTGAGGGATGCGTTGGCGTACATGACCTGGGCGACGATCTCTCCGCTTCCAGATGCCTGTCGAACCCGAACTGGCCGTGGCGCAGAATGTGCACCCCATGGCACAGCCGACCTGAGATGAGATGCACAGGGTGGTGCGTCGCCGGTACCCCATCAGCACTGCTTCGATCGCTGCGCCGTCGGGGGCCCGGAATAGCCACTTGCGTGTCGTCCCGCTGTCGGCGCTCTGCTCCACCTCGGCAACGAACGGCCACAGGTCGTCGCCGATCCGGTCACGGAGCGGACCCGGGAGGTTGCTCATCAGGTCGACGCCGAGAACCGGCGTTCGGTACAACCAGTCGCGCAGCTGCCGGGCGCGGTACGACGGTTCGCCGTCGAGGACGGCGTCGAGATCTTCAGGCGCTATCAGGTATGGCGAGGTCACCCTGTGCCTAGGTCGGCGGCGCTCTTCACCCACTTTGTGGCCGTCTCCGTGGACACCCCGGCCGCGTCACCAACGGCGTCGGCGCCTGCTGCCACCAAGGTGGCGAACGAGTCATAGCCAGCAGCGACCAGCCGCTCGGCATAGACCGGGCCGATACCTTTGACTGCGGTGAGATCCTGCGGTTCCGCCGTCGCCGGCGGCGATGTCCTGAACTGCGGGGGTGGGCCCTCCGGTATGGCGGGCGCAGGGAGCAGCCTGTCGCGCAGCGCCCACGCCGCCGCTCCAAGCCCAACAACGACGCCGGCGATTCTGAGGAAGGTCTTGAATGGAGCTTTCATCGGCTCGATGCTACCTGCCGCGTCATGCTTGGCAGGCAGCGACGAACGGAGTGACCGTCCAGGGCCGCCTCCAGTCGCCTTGATTCTGTTGGGCCCAGTCGGCCAGCCAGCGGCCGGCGGCGATGTTGGCCTCTGCGTTGTATGGGGTTGCCGTGAGCCCATTGCCGTCCACGAATCCGGATCCGATCGCTCTGCTGTTCCAATACTTGCCGAGATGCTGCATCAACCCGAGGGCGTTTGTACCGGAGTTGCGCGCTCTCGGATCGCCCCGCGACTCGAGCTGGATGATGCCGAGCACGCATTCGACCCGATCCGGCTGCCAGTGTTTCTCGACCAGAGGGCGCCAGGCTTCGACGTTGCGGCTGCCTTTGGCGTCGGCCGACCAATTCGGTGAGCATGAACCCGACACCGGGCATTCTCCGCCGACGGGTGGATTGGTGGTGGTCGTGGCCGGAGGCTCGGTCGTGGTCGGTGCTGGCGGCTTGGTTGTGGCTGGAGAAGGGGGCGCCTTGGTCGTGGTCGGGGTACTCGGCGGGTCGTAGATCACGACGGCGCGAACCGAGGTTGCGTTGTCGGCGGGGTCGAGTGCGGTGAACACCGTGTTGTTGTAGCCGGCGGTGACGACCAGCTTGATCGTCCAGTTGCCGTTTTCGTCGATCGTGGCTGGGAACGGACCGGAAGAGACGATTGCCCCCGGCTCGCTCGTCCCGGCGAACTCGACGACGCCTGTCGTCACCGTCGCTCCGTTCTCGGGATAGGCGACGAAGAGCCTCGGGGGATTGGTGTCGGCATCAGAGGGAGCTGGCGCGCTGGTCGTGCCCGTCGTCGCCTGCGTGGATGGCGATGTCACTGGTTCGGTTGCTGCGACCTCAGGCGTCGGTGCCCCCCCACCCGTCGCCGGCAGGGTCGCCGGCTGCGGACTGGAGACCGATACGGCAAGGATCGCGGACCCAACCCTTCCCGAGATAGTCGTGTCGAAGGATTGCTCCTCGGGAGGTGCTTCGGTACCGCTGATCGAAAAGGCGGCGACACCGCCAACCGCCACCAGGGCGGCGACCAGTATCGCAGCAAAGAGAAAGGGGATGCGTTTTCGCAAATGAACTCCGCCTGTTCGATCGGGCCGGCACCCGTGCGGGCGACGCCGACGATACGCCGCGCCCCCCAGTTACCCGCCGGAGGCTATCGGTGGGTCACAGGTAGAGCAAGCCCTGAGAGTTGCCAGTTGCCAGTTTCCAGTCCGAGTCGCAAGTCGCAA
>PVMK01180966.1_pt1 | contig 44402 bp, 29 predicted proteins | sample 1853481 | NCBI WGS metagenome assembly PVMK01 (sample SAMN08533507, study PRJNA380276) | Marine sediment metagenome, whole genome shotgun sequencing project.
TTCATTATTCCGCTTGCCGTCCAATGGTGGAGTGTCTGGTACCCGGGTTCGGAGCCGGGCGGCGGTGGTTATGTTGCACAAAGAATGCTGGCGGCGCGTAATGAGCGTGATGCCATCGGCGCCGTGCTCCTGTTCCAGATCGCGCACTATGCCATCCGGCCATGGCCGTGGATACTCGTCGCGCTCGCGTCGATCATTGTATTCCCCGATCTGGATTCCATTCGCGCTGCCTTTCCACATATCGATGCGCAGGTGGTAGGTCATGACATGGCCTATCCGGCGATGCTGACCTTTTTACCCAGCGGTCTCCTGGGCTTCGTTTTTGCTTCGCTGATCGCGGCTTACATGTCGACGATGTCCTCGCAGCTCAACTGGGGTGCTTCGTACATGGTCAATGACGTTTACAAACGGTTCCTCAACCCGGATGCCGGGGAGAAAAGCCTGGTGCTCGTAGGCCGTGCATCGACGGTTGTCCTGATGGTCGCGGCCGGCCTGTTTGCGCTGTTCCTGGAAAGCGCACTGCAGGCATTTCATATCCTGCTGTCGGTGGGTGCCGGCACCGGTTTGCTGTTCCTGTTGCGCTGGTTCTGGTGGCGGATCAATGCCGCCAGTGAAATCGTGGCGATGGTCGTCTCGTTTTTTGCGGCACTCTATTTCCAGTTCGCCGACCTGCCGGGATGGTCGCCGTACCTGAAACTGATCTCCGGTATCGGGGTGACAACCGTGGCCTGGGTACTGGCAGCCTACATCGGGCCGCGTACCGAAACGGAAGTACTCGAGAGATTCTGCCGCGAGTTACGGCCGCAGGGACCGGGATGGTCGGCTGTCAGAAAGCGCATGCCAGCCTCAGATGAGACTGGCGACAGTCTTGCCGATAATATTCCAGCAGCACTACTCAACGTGTTCGTCGGATGTTTTTCTGTGTATGCGCTGTTGTTCGGGGTGGGCTACTCAGTGTACGGCCGTTATGTCCCTGCCTTGGCTCTCCTTGTGATGGGTTCGGCCGGTATCGGGTTTCTCATACGCAACTTACGTAAGAGTAGTGGGTGAAACCCGGGTTCGTCGCGCCACTTGACCCCGGTTTTTTGCCGCTTGTGCTCGCCAGGCGAGAGTATCGGCGAAAAGTCGAAACAAGCACCAGCGTGGCTGATTGTGCGCTGGTCATCGAGCGCCACGACAATTTACGTTCACGATTCGATTTCCAGGTACTGGAGCCGGATGACCGCAACATCGGGAAAACTTACCAATATGTCGAACGTATGTTGAAGTTCCTGCTGTGGTCGCGTGGAGGCTGGAAGATTATCTTCGCGGGACCCAGCGAAATCGGCCGGAGAATTAGCAGGGACTATTGTTCCGCAGGGTGCCGGGCGTTCGACGTCGAACTGATGTCAGCTGCCTACCGGTGTCCATTCGAGGTGGTGCTGGCTGATATGATGGAGGTACCCGAGGCTCGCGAGGCACCGCTACGGATCAGCGGCATTCCTGACGGTTACCGTATCGGCATCGATCTCGGCGCCAGCGATTACAAGATATCGGCCGTGGTTGATGGTGAAGTCATTTACAGCGATGAAATTCCCTGGGATCCGAAACCTCAAAGTGATCCGCAATACCATGTCGATGCGATACGCAACGGTATCGACATCTGCGCCTCAAAAATTGCACGTATCGATGCGATCGGTGTGAGCTCGGCCGGCGTGTACATCGACAACGAGCCGCGCGTGGCGTCCCTGTTCCGCAGTGTCGGCAACGACGATTTCGACCGTGTCATACGGCCACTGTTCAAGAGGCTGGCCAAAGAATACGACGTGCCGCTGGTTGCCATCAACGATGGCGAGGTGTCCGCGCTAGCGGGGGGTCAGTACCTGGGTAAAACCGGCGTGCTGGGTCTGGCGATGGGGTCCAGCGAGGCCGTAGGCTATCTCAATACGAGCGGCCAACTCGAGACATGGCTTAACGAATTGGCATTCTGTCCTGTCGACCTCCAGGAAAATGGCTGCGTTGATGAATGGTCGAATGACGCCGGTGTTGGTGCCATGTATTTTTCGCAACAAGCTGTCAACCGCCTCGCGCTCGCGGCGGGGGTGAACTTTGGTGAAGTATCAGCGTTGCCCGAACGTCTCGTTCACATACAGGATCTGATGGAATCAGGAGACGAAACCGCACGACAGATTTATGCAACCATCGGTGTTTACCTCGGATATGCGATGGCCACTTATCGGGAGTTCTACGATTATAGCGAGTTGCTCCTGCTGGGACGCGTGAGTTCGGGGCAAGGCGGCGACATTATCATGGAAAGGGCCCGCGCCGTACTGGCAGAGGAGTTCCCGGAGCTCGGCCTCAATATTCACCTTCCCGACGAGAAGTTTCGCAGGGTGGGGCAGTCTATTGCGGCCGCCAGCCTGCCGCCAGCGCAAGGAAGGAACACTGAGCGATGATATTTCGGCATCCAAAGACCCGGCTGTACGTGCCGGATGGCCTCGAAATAAAGCACGCGCTGCGACGCTGCTCACACATGGGTATCGGTGCGCACCAGGACGACCTCGAGATCATGGCGTTTCACGGTGTGCTGGAGTGTTTCGACAGCCCTGACAACTGGTTTTGCGGTGTGACGTGCACCGACGGAACCGGTGGTCCACGCAAGCATGACCTGGAACACCTTGCGCCAGGGGAAGTCGGCACCCTACGCAACGAGGAGCAGGACAAGGCCGCGAAACTCGGCCAATACGGCGCAATGGTCCAGTTCAACTATTCGAGCACGGATATCAAGAACAAAGACAAGTCCGACGCCATTGCCGATCTGCACGAGTTGCTCCTGGCGGTGCAGCCCAGGGTGGTCTACACACATAACCCCGCCGACAAGCACGACACACACGTGGGCGTAGTTATCGCGGCCCTGCAGGCCATTCGCAAATTGCCGGTCAGGCAGAGACCGGGCAAGCTATATGGGTGCGAAGTATGGCAGGACCTCGATTGGCTGAACGACGACGAGAAGGTTTGTTTAGACGTGAGCGGCAATGATTGGTTGGCAACGGCGCTGATTAACTGCCACGCATCGCAGGTAACGCCGGCAAAGCGCTACGATCTGGCCACCATAGGCCGCCGGCGCGCGAATGCAACGTACTCCGATTCCCACGGCAATACCCCGGAAGCTTACGTGACTCATGCAATGGATCTGTCTCCGTTGATACTCGATGATGCGCTGAGCCTGCAGGATTTTGTTGCCGAAAAGGTTCGGAGATTCGAAAAGTCGGTAGTGAATACGCTGGTCAACCAACTGCGGAGATAGGATGTGGAAGTACTGATCTTCGAGAATGATGCGATAGCCAGCCGGTACGCCGCAAGGGTGTTTGCGAAGCTGATCCACAATAAGCCAGATGCCGTATTGGGTCTGGCGACTGGCTCGACACCTTGCCTCCTGTATGCGGAGTTGCGCCGGCAGCATGAGCAAGAGGGGCTGGATTTCAGCGGGATCACGAGCTTCAACCTTGACGAGTATGTCGGGCTGAATCCCGAACACCCCTCGTCCTACAGGTATTTCATGAAACAGGCGTTGTTCGACCATGTCAACGTCAAGCCGGACAGGGTGAACCTGCCGGACGGCCAGAGCGACGACGTGCCCGCGACATGTGCGGATTATGAGAAGAGCATCAGTGCCGCCGGCGGCATCGATCTCCAGGTGCTGGGGCTCGGTAGCGATTGCCATATAGGTTTCAACGAACCGTCTTCCTCCCTTGCATCGCGAACACGCATCAAAACGCTGACACGGGGAACGCGCGAGGATAATGCCCGTTTCTTCGATTCCGTCGATGCCGTGCCGAGGCACTGCATCACGATGGGTATCGGCACGATCATGGAGGCCCGGCAGATCGTGCTATGCTGGCTTTCGGGGACCGCAAGGCTGCAGCAGTGCAGCAGGTCGTCGAAGGGCCGATTTCGGCAATGTGTCCGGCAACAGTCCTGCAGATGCATCCGTCCGTTATCGTGTTGCTTGACAAGGCAGCTGCAGCCAGTCTCAATCAAAAGGAATATTACAGGGAAGTTGCAGACAACAAGCCGAACTGGCAAAAAATCTAGAAAGCTGTAAAAACATTGATTTCCAAGGGTTCATAGTGGCTAAAGAATCAAGACAATCTCCAGACCAACACCTATAACAGGATCAAAATCAGTCATTTTAGGTCGTAAAACCGGTTACATGATTACTAAACCGGTCATATACAAGCGAAAGCTTGCATGGATACGAGTCAGGCCCTATCATGTATTACAAGTTATTTCAGACTTTTTTGAAGTCACTTGGCCCCGCTCTCATCGGCGGAATAATTCTTGTGGGAGAATATTGAGATGATCGCAGATCGACGCAGCAAAATACTTGTCAAAAAAAATAAGACACTGAGACAAGCTATAAGACAAGGGCTGTTTTTGGGAGGCACGGGCGCAGCGCTTGCGGGCGGCTTGGTGTTTAGCGGACTGGCTCTCGCCCAGGACCAGGATCCGGATTCTCTGATCGATGAAGCGGAATTACTGGAAGAGGTTATCGTTACCGGTTCACGCCTGAAGCGTTCCGGGTTTGACAGTGCCACACCCATGGACGTTGTCAATGTGCAAGAGGCCATCAGCCTGGGGTTCACGGATGTTAACGAGATGTTGATTTCCACCCCGGCCCTGGCGGGCTCTAACCAGATGACGGACGTGTTGTCAGGCATCCTCGGCGCCAATGGTGGTGAGGGTGTGCAAACGGCTGACTTGCGCGGGCTTGGCGCCGGCAGAACATTGTCGCTTCTCAACGGTCGCCGTGCGGGCCCGGCCGGTATCCGCGACGGTGTAGCCTCGTTTGATATCAACGTGATCCCCGTTGCGGGACTCGAACGCATTGAGATCCTGAAAGACGGCGCATCATCGATCTATGGCTCCGACGCGATCGGCGGCGTGATCAATTACATCACCCGCAAGGGTGATGGCGGTGAGGTCAATGCCTATACGCAGATGGCCGAAGAGAGCGGCGGAGAGCTTTTCCAGGTCAACGCCTCATATGGCAAGGAGTCTGAAAGAGGCTACTGGCGCGTCACGGCTGACTATAACAAGCAGGAAGCGTTACTGAAGGGCGATCGCGAGATTTTCGATTGCCGTCAAGATTATGTTTTCAATGAGGCGAATCTGAAAACCCGCGCGGACATGATCGATCCCAGGACCGGTCAATACAAGTGTATGGGTATGACTGTCGGCACGCTCTATGTCTATGACTACAGCGAATATACCTATTATGCTTATGATGAAGATGGTTGGACGAGCAATGCCGGGATGCATCGGGTCGTTTACGATTTCGACGGTTCCATTGCGGCAAGTGGTCTGTTGCCGGATCGCAATAACGGCGCTGATGATCCCGCCGACCTTCGGGTACCGGAAGGCTTCTATGTCCTGCCGTCCGGAAATACTGGTGCGCGGTTCAGGTCGACGGGGACGCAATTCGACCAACTGACTACCATGGTCCCCGAGCGGGAGCGCTCGACCATCATGGCGACGGGTGAATTTAACATCTCCGATGAGGTCACGCTGTATGCCGAGGCGCTCTTCAACCGCCGCGAGACCAACCACGAATGGATCGGTCAAACCTTCAGTTATAGCTATACGACCGACTGGAGCAATGGGAATACCGAGGCTTGCGGCAATTGGGGGGACTGCTGGGACTATGACTACTACACGTACTACTACGTAGGTCAACCTGGCCAGGGTGATCCCGAATCAGTGGGCTGGACCGGTGCATATGCCCTGTCCCCGGGCGCTGCCTACAGGGATAGCCGCACAAAGACAAAGGTCGACTATACCCGCTTTGTCCTGGGCGCCATGGGTGAAATTGGCCAAAGCGATTGGGATTTTGATGTCTCCTTCCAATACAGTGATTCCGCCGGTAAATATACCGACACCGTCCTTATGCAGGATTCCTGGTACCACTCGATGAGCATGATGCCTCTCTGGCTGGGGGACCATATTGGACCGTGTGAAGGGACCACGTTTGACCGCTATGGCCCGGATGGCGAGATCCGTGAAGCCGGTATCGACTGTGTGACCGTCAACTTACTGGACCCGCAAGCCATAATGGGAAATTTCACCGACGCACAACGTGACTTCCTTTTTGCTGATGAAAGAGGCACAACGGACTACACAAATATGTCCTTTGATATCGGCTTTACCAACAATGAACTGTTTACCTGGTACGCGGGTGATATTGGTCTCGCCACTGGCCTTCAGTTTCTGACGGACGAAATCGATGACAAACCCGGTATCGAAACGCTTTCATGCAATGTTTATTTTGATTTCACAGGTGGTTCGTGTGGCTACCCAACGTTTGGCGAAACAGAGACCATGGCGGCGTACGCCGAAACTGCGATACCGTTGCTCGCCGGCAAGAAAGGCTTCGATTACCTGGAACTCAATGCCTCGGTGCGTTGGACCCAGGTCAGTATTGACGATACGCCAGACAGTGATGCCCGGGACTTTGATGGTACTACCTATAAGGTCGGCTTGAACTGGAAGATCAACGATAACTTCCGCTTCAGGGCGAACACCGGTACGTCTTTCCGGACACCGGCCCTGTTTGAACTGTACCGTAAGAACTTCGTTGAAAACAAAGCCCAGAGAGGAAACGACCCTTGTCATTTGTGGGGCGCTGGGCTGGAAAATGGCGATATATCCGAGAGGATCGCGGCGAATTGTGCTGCCGAGGGTATTCCTGACGATATCAATTCGCTGATTGGGATGAACGTTATCACGGGCGGTGGCGCGGCAGTGCTGGATCCTGAAACGGCAGTGTCCAACACAATCGGCATGGTCTATACGGCCAGGAAAGCCAATTTCAGAATGTCGGTCGATTATTGGGAGCTTGAAGTGGAAGACCAGATCGGCATCTTCTCGTTTACAAGCATCCTCAATGGTTGTTACGATTCCGACACCTACCCGACTGACGCCCTCTGCAAGCTTATCACGCGCGAAGCGGGAAACCAGGGTGTCGAATCATTCAGGGTCAACACCGTTAAGTCGACTTATATCAATCTCGACGTGCAGCGCACGGCCGGTTGGGATATAGAGGCCAACTGGGCGAAAAGCCTGGGCAATGCCTGGAATTTGACGATTAATGGCTCTGCAACCTATGTGACCGAGAAAGAAACCGAAAGTGTGGAAGGAGTCGTAACCTCGCGCCTGGGCAGGGCGGGAAATCCGGAATGGGTTGGGTACCTCACCTTCCGCCTGGATAAAGGTCCCTGGACAGGGAGCTGGAGGATGAATTATGTCGACAGCACCAACGATAATCGCGAAGACCTGTCAAAAACCGGTGAATGGACCGGCCTGTCTGGAGAAAGGGAAACCTACTATTACGCCCGTAAGCTTGACAGCCGCCTCTATCACAATGCATCGGTAGGCTACTGGTTCGGCAAAAACAGGGACTGGCAAGCCACCCTGAATGTTGCTAATCTCACTGATCAGAAGCCGCCGCGGGCGTCAGATGGAGCGGGGATTAGTATCCAGGGTTACGGCGCATTCTACTCCCAGTACGACTGGAAAGGCCGTCGTTGGGGACTCAATATCAAGAAAGTTTTCTAGGAAAATATAATAGTTAAAAGTAATGTGCGCCGGCCTTTGGGCCGGCGTATTTTTTTCATAGCGCCAGGGCCTGATGGCCGATACAATTCGATATTAATACTTTCCCTCAGGGACATCTTTCATGCCACATCTGAAGCTCAAACCGGACAATCTGAATAAACGCAATGCCGAATTTTCGCAGGTGCCGCTTAAACAACCGGTCTTTCTGAACAGTGTGCCCAAATCCGGCTCGCACTTGCTACGCAATATCATGCGTATGTTTGTGCCGGTGAAACAGCATTTCAAAGCAGGCTTTATCCAACTCCCGTCCATGGCGGAAGACCGGGTTGCCTGGGACAAGGACAGACCGACCTTGAGCTGGGGTCATCTGCTGTATTCAGATAATTCCGCGGTCAATCTGAAAGATACACGCAAGGTGTTGTTGGTGCGGGACCCCTATGACTGGGTCCTGGCGCGTGCACGGTTTTTCATGTCCGAAGAATTCGATGGGTTGGTAGGCCATATCTCAGACCACAACGTTACTCCGGAGCAATTTATCAACATGATGATATTCGGCATTCATCAGAAGGTGCCGAACATGAAGGAAATATATACGCATAATGGTGTTTCCTGGCTGCACACCGATACACTCGTGTTGAAATTTGAAGACCTGCTGCACGCCGTCAGGAATCTCGACGAGCCCGAGGCGGAAGTCTTTTTCCGCAAGCTCCTGGATGGCTGTGGCATTGACATGCCGGATGATTGGCGCGAGCGGGTGCTGGTCGGTTCCGACAAAAAACAAAGCGGAACCGCGCGGGAAAACCTCACTGACATCCGTATGAAGTTCCCCGATACATTGCCGGAGGGCCAGAAGCAGTTGATCGAATTTGCCGTACCTGGCCTGCGCAAGGTGCTGGGGTACGAGTAGGGCCTTGTTAACAGGCTCTGGCCATTTTGGTTCTTTCTCAGTCTCCGGATTCATAAGCATCGTGCTTTTGCATAAAGGAGTTCTTCCATGATGTTGCGACTATTAACGGCAATTGCTTGCGCGGCTTTACTTGCAGCCTGTTCGGTTGAGTCCAAAGTCGGGATCAATGACGCGCTCGACGCGATCACCCAGGAAAATCTGAAGGCCACAACGAGTTACCTGGCAGACGATGCCCGCAACGGCCGGCGCATTGGCAGCTCCGGACATGAAGACGCCGCCAACTACCTGGCCGGGCAATTCGAGGCGATCGGATTGCAAGCGGGTGGAGACGATAGCTGGTTTCAGCAAGTGCCGGTTATGAGCGCAGCGATCGATGCTGAAAATTCAGGTTTAATCCTGCACACAGGTTCGGGCGATGTTGAACTTGAGTGGCTCAAGGATGTGGTCGTGTTTCCGGACGCTATTCGCGAGGAAAGCAGGGTGCGGGCCGAAGTGGTGTTCGTCGGTTATGGTATCCATGCCCCTGAACTGGGATATTCGGACTACGACGGAATCGATGTTGAAGGAAAAATCGTCGCGACCTTTCGGGGTGGACCCGAAACATTCCCACCACTGGAGCTTACTTATTACTCATCAGCCGATATCAAGGCGACCGAACTGGTCGGCCGGGGAGCCATCGGCCAGGTTTTGCTATGGGATCGCCAGGAAGAGGAGAGCAACAACTGGGATAAGGAGTACAAAGGCTACCCGAAAAACCCATTGTTATCGTGGGTGAATGAGTCCGGCGAGGTCTCTGGCTATTTTCCGGCACGTCGTGGTATGGCGGACCTCAGCAGGGCGTCGGCCGAAAAGCTGTTCGAAGATTCGCCGATCACGTTTGAAGATGCGCTGGACGCTGCCGAAGCGTCCAGGCCCATGTCGACCGAGCTTGGTATCGAGGTAACGCTGTACCAGAAGGTACAACACGAGCGTTTTAGCAGCCCCAATGTGGTTGGAGTCCTGCCCGGCAGCGACCCGCAATTGAAAGACGAGTACGTCGTGTTTGTGGCACACCTGGATCACCTTGGCATCAAGGAATCCGATGAAGAGGATACTATCTATAACGGGTTTTACGACAACGCGGTAGGCGTGGCAATCATGCTGGAGTCCGCCCGGGCCTTGGCAAAATTGACGGTGGCGCCACGCCGCTCAATCGTATTCCTCGCCGCTACCGGAGAAGAAACCGGCTTGCTTGGGTCCGACTATTTTGTCAACAACTCATCCATACCCAAGACTTCCATAGTTGCCAACGTCAATGTCGATATGCCGCAGCTGATGTTTCAAATGACCACGATAACCACTTTTGGTGCGGAGCGAACATCCTTTGAAGAACCGGCCGCAGCCGAGGTTGCATTGGAAGGCTTCGAAGCCCTTCCCGATCCATATCCTGATGCGGATGGCGAGATTGGCCGCAGCGATCATTATTCCTTTGCCGTACAGGGCATTCCGTTTATCTGGATGGCAGAAGGGGTCGGCTCGCCTGATCCCGGCATCGACGGAATGGCGCTTTTCAACGCATTTCTCGATGAGCACTATCACCAGGTGTCGGATGACCTGTCGCGACCGATCGACTGGGACACTGCCAGGCGATTTGCACGGGCTTGCGCCCGTGTCACGCGTCGCCTCGCAATGGAAGATGACGCACCTGCCTGGAACGAGGGCGATTTCGTCGGTGAGAAGTTCGGGGAAAAACCCAGTAACCGCGAGTGAATAGAAAATGTATCTGAAATTGAGCTCTGCCTTTCTTGTAGCCATTGCACTAAGCGCTTCGGCAATCGCAAAAAACCCGATTGTTCCCGCCATGGGACTCAACGATCCTCACGTTCACATCTTCAATGACAAGGCCTATGTCTACGCGACCCATGACAAGTCCATGGAAAACGAAAAGTTCATCATGGAGGATTGGTGGATATGGTCATCGACGGACCTGGTCAACTGGGAGTTGGAAAGTGTCCTGGATCCTGCTGATACCTATATAGGCGCAGGCTTCCAGAGCGCGTGGGCGACGGATGCCGCCTACCGCGATGGCAAGTACTACTGGTATTTTTCAGAGTTGAATGAGCAGACCGGTGTCGTTATTGGCGACAGCCCGGTTGGCCCCTGGAAGGACCCACTCGGAAAACCGTTTCTGGCCAAGGACCTGACCCCTACCCACGAGTACGATATTTCGGTCATCGAATATCAGGGCAATCACTACGCTGTCTTTGGCGTCTGGGAATACTATATCGCCCGCATGGGTGACGACATGATCAGCCTCGCTGAGGCACCCAGGAAGATCATTATCAATAATCCCGTTGGGCCCTACGGTGAAGATTCGACCGATGACAAGCCTTCTGTCCACCAGCGAAATGGCATCTTTTACCTGTCCTGGGGTGCGTTTTATGCCACATCAGACAACGTCTATGGGCCTTACGACTACCAGGGCGTCATATTGAATGAAGCAAGTTTTGCGGCGGGTTATGACAGCCCGACCTGGCCGCACGGTTTCAAACAGGGTAGACACGGGTCCTTTTTTGAGTGGCACAAGCAGTGGTATTTCGCCTATTGCGATATCAGCCAGACGGGTAACCGCTACTTCAGAGACACCTTTATCAGCTACGTTCACTATAAAGATAACGGTGAAATTGCCCCGATCCGTGTAGACGGCATCGGAGTTGGCGAATATGACGCCAACCAGGGGAAAATCGAGGCTGAAGACTATTTCACCGCAGACAACACATTAAAGCAGGAAAGTCCCGGTGGTGGGTTTATGGTCAGTGCCGATAATGGCGCTGGCTACATTGGCTTCCACAATGTCAAAGGTTTGAAGGGTAAGAAACACATAACGATCCGGGTTTCGGCTGCAGGACCATCCGATAGCGAAATTGTTGTTCGTAAGGGATCAGCGACAGGGCCAGGCATCACCAGGTTCGCGATCAAGACCCACCAGCCCGACTTGCTTGTTGATATCACCGCCGAATTGCCCGAACTCGAAGACAAGGAGAATCTCTATTTTTCAATAAGTCCATCAGAAGGGCAAAGTGTAAACCTGGATTATTTCCTGATTCACTAAGCTGTAAGGGTTGATTTGCATGTCCAATGGGTCATAAGCGAGAATAGTATATGAACTACCTGCTGGGAATTGACGTGGGGAGCTCGTCGGTCAAGGCATCACTGCTCGACGCGGCCACCGGCGTGTGCGCAGGAAGCACCTTTTATCCAAAAACCGAGCAGCTGATTAAGTCGCCCGAACCGGGTTTCGCCGAGCAAGACCCACAATGTTGGTACGATTGCGCCCGTGATTCTGTCCGTGGGGCGATGAATCAAGCCGGGGCTACACCCGAAGACGTCAAGGCCATCGGTATCGCCTACCAGATGCATGGACTTGTTTGCGTCGACGCCGATCAGAACACGCTACGCCCATCCATTATCTGGTGCGATTCCCGAGCCATTGGTTTTGGTCAGGCCGCATTCGACGCGCTCGGAGCGGAGCAATGCCTCGGACACCTTATGAACGCGCCGGGCAACTTCACCGCGGCCAAGCTCGCGTGGGTCAAGGAAAAGCAGCCGGAGATCTACGCGAAGATCGATAAAATAATGCTGCCGGGCGACTGGCTTGCGATGAAGCTCACCGGTGAGGCCTGCACCACCGTCCCCGGCCTTTCCGAAGCCATGCTCTGGGATTTCCAGAACGAAAAGCCCGCGAAGTTCCTGCTGGATTACTGGGGATTCGACCAGGGCCTGTTGCCCCAAATCGTTCCAACCTTTGGTGAGCAAGGTGGTGTTTGCAAGGCCGCGGCTGAAGATTTTGGTTTGCTGGAAGGAACGCCGGTCTGTTACCGGGGCGGCGACCAGCCCAACAACGCGCTATCTCTGAATGTTCTGAAGCCCGGTGAAATTGCCGCGACAGCGGGAACTTCCGGTGTCGTTTACGGTGTCACCGACGCAAAAAAATACGACCCGAAATCGCGCGTCAACACCTTCGCCCACGTCAACCATTCCGCTGCTGAACCACGCCTGGGCGTGTTGCTTTGCATCAGTGGTACGGGCATTTTGAACGCCTGGACGAAACGCCTGATGGGTGACATCTCGTACTTGGAAATGAATGGCCTGGCCGAGTCCGCCGGCATCGGGTCTGCCGGTGTCACGGTATTGCCGTTTGGCAATGGCGCCGAGCGTGTGCTGGGCAACGCGAATGTCGGCGCGCAGATCAACGGGCTCGACTTCAACCGCCACGGCCGCGCCCAGCTTTGCCGCGCCGTCCAGGAAGGTGTCGTTTTCTCGTTCATGTATGGCATGGAGGTCATGGCGGAAACCGGAATCGAGCTGAAAACCATTCGTGCCGGGTTCGCGAACATGTTCATGAGCGATGTCTTTTGCCAGACGCTTGCGGGCGTTAGCGGGGCAGCCATTGAACTGTATGAAACCGATGGGTCACTCGGTGCGGCACGGGGCGCCGGCATCGGTGCAGGAATCTACACAAGCTTCGAAGAAGCCTTCGAGTCGTTGCAAAAACGCAAGGTGATCGAGCCGGGGGAGGGGGATTACGCAGCCGCCTACGATGCGTGGAAACAACATTTAAACATGGCATTGAGCTGATGGAGATACGAATATGAGTATTGTGACCGGTGACACTGAATATTTTCCAGGTATCGGAAAGGTTGTGTACGAAGGCCGCGACAGCGACAATCCGCTCGCGTTCAAGTGGTACGACAAGAATGCCATGGTCGGCGGAAAATCGATGCAGGAAACCCTGAGGTTTGCGATCGCCTACTGGCATACGTTCTGCGGAACCGGGGGCGATCCGTTCGGTAGCGCTACGCGTGACTACCCGTGGTTTAGCGGCGACGACGCCGAGACCCGCGCCAGGAACAAGATGGACGCCGCGTTCGAATTCTTTACCAAGATCGGCGCGCCGTACTACTGCTTCCACGACTATGACCTGATTGAGGAAGGCGTCAACCTGACCGAGTCGGCCCGGCGTCTTGAGATGATCACTGATTACGCCAAGGAGAAGCAAGTTGCATCCGGTGTCAAACTGCTGTGGGGTACCGCGAACCTGTTCTCCCACCCGCGCTATATGAATGGCGCTGGCACCAATCCCGACTTCGGCACTGTGGCCTATGCCGGCGCGCAGCTGAAGAATGCACTCGATGCAACCATCAAACTCGGCGGTGAGAACTACGTCTTCTGGGGCGGCCGCGAGGGCTACATGAGCCTGCTCAATACCAACATGAAGCAGGAACTCGATAACCTCGGCAATTTCTTGCGCATGGCGCGCGACTACGCCCGTAGCCAGGGCTTCAAGGGCAACTTTTTTATCGAGCCCAAGCCAATGGAGCCGAGCAAGCACCAGTATGATTTCGATGCCGCGACCGTTGTTGGTTTCATCAACGCGCAGGGCCTGGCGGACGACTTCAAGCTCAACGTCGAAGTCAACCACGCGACGCTTGCGCAGCACACTTTCCAGCACGACCTGCAGGTGGCGGCCGACAACAACATGCTCGGCAGCATCGACGCGAACCGCGGCGACTACCAGAACGGCTGGGACACCGACGAATTTCCGGTCAGCATCCGCGAGACTGTCGAGGCGATGCTTGTCATCCTGGAGGCAGGTGGCCTGCAGGGTGGCGGCACGAACTTCGACGCGAAAATCCGCCGCAACTCCACGGATCTCGAGGATATTTTCATTGCGCACATCAGTGGCATGGACACCTTCGCCCGCGCGCTCATGATCGCGGACAGGATACTGGTTGATTCGCCTTACAAAAAGCTGCGCGCAGACCGGTACACAAGCTTCACTGAGGGTAAGGGCGCGGACTTCGCTAAAGGCGAGATGACACTCGAGGAACTCGCAGCGATTGCGGTTGAAGGCGGCGAACCGGCCCAGATCAGCGGCAGGCAGGAGCTCTACGAGGCGCTGATCAACCAATACATCTAATGCGAACCTTTACGTCATTTTCTTCAATTTGCCCTGCTGCTCCGGATCCAATGGTGAGGACCCAAAGCGAGGGTTGGAAATGAAGAAAAGTACATTTTTAGTTGCGATATTGCAGTGCCTGCTGGCGCTCGCCCTGTCGTTAACTGCTTATGGCAGCGAGCCCGGAACCGGGGGTAAATCCGCAAAGCCCAATATCATCCTGGTTTTTCTTGATGATGCGGGTTATGCGGATTTCGGCATAACCGGTTCCTCCACGCCTACACCCACGATTGATGCCCTGGCAAAAAACGGGGTGCAATTCACCCAGTTCTATGATGCCTCACCCGTATGCTCGGCATCACGGGCCGCTTTGCTGACAGGCCGCTACCCGGATCGTTTCAGTTTCGAAAATGTTCTTTTTCCTGACGACACGAAAGGCCTGCCGCAAGAGGAAGAAACGCTGGCTGAGCTGCTGAAAGGGCAGGGGTACTCCACCCATATTTTTGGCAAGTGGCATTTGGGGCATCTCAACGGGGCTTTGCCGCTCTCACATGGTTTTGACGAGTATTACGGCATCCCGTATTCCAACGATATGTGGCCCTACAAAAGGGATGATCAGGCCTTGGGTCCTGACGACGAGCAAGTCTATGTTTATGACCCCGAAAGCTCAAGGCCACCCTTGCCACTGATTGATGGCAATACGATTGCCAAGACCAGTGTCACGCCCTCTGATCAGAAGATGCTGACAAAGGCTTTTACCGACAGGGCAATCGATGTCATCGAAGCAAAGGCCGAGGCGCCTTTTTTCATATATCTACCCTACAGTGCCTCGCATATCCCGATATTTGTCAGGGACGAGATCAAGGGCAAATCGGGCGGCAGTTTGTACCAGGATGTAATCTACGAATTTGATCTGCAAATGGCGCGTATTATGAAAGCGCTGCGTGATAATGGCATTGAGCAGGATACCCTGGTAATTTTCACATCCGACAACGGTCCCTGGACGGTATGGGGTGATCATGCGGGTTCGGCGGGTGATATGCGTGGTTTTAAGATGACCACCTTTGAAGGCGGTATCCGCGTATTTGCCGCCATGTATTGGCCCGCGGGATTCAACAAAGGCGCGACAGTCAACAGCCCGGCTATGACGATCGATATTTTACCCACCATCGCGGAGATAGTTGGAGCGAAACCGGATGGTCAGAAGCTTGATGGAAAATCACTTGTATCTCTTATCGAAGGTGAAAAATCGGCACAGGTCGAACCTCGTGCTCTATATAACTACTTCCTGGGTGAGCTGGAGAGCTTGCGGTATGGGAAGTGGAAGCTACATCTTCCTCATAGCTTCAAGACTGTGACAAGGGTAGGCAGTGCTGGCTTTCGTGGTGATTATGGTGAGGAAACGCTCGACTGGTCGCTGTATGACCTGGAAGCCGATCCAGGTGAGCGCGTTAACCTGGTCGATCGTCACCCGGACATTGTCGGGAAACTGAAGAAAATGGCGACAAATTTCTCCAGCGAACTGGAAGCGGGTAAAAAGCCGATGGGAGAGTACGGAGCCAAACCGGCACCCTCAGATCCGCTTGCGGCTTCGGCGCAGGAGCTTGGGGCCCGTGCCGCCGCCTGGCAACTCTCCCACATGGACAGTTTCGATTACATACCGCTCTCCCACCGTGAAAAAACGGCAAGCCCACGCTGGTGGATGCAGGGGGCATTCTATATTGGTCTCACGCGCTGGGCAGATACGGTTGATGACGAAGACATCACCAGGCAAATTGCGGACATGGCCCGCGGTGAAGGCTATCAACTGGGTGACCGCCCAAGACACGCCGACGATCATGCGATCGGCCAAACCTATCTTTGGCTATATGAGCAATCAGGGGATGAAAAAGTCTACGCCCCCACTAAAGAGACGTTTGATCAAATCCTTGCCGATAAGCCAACCAATAGCCTGGAAATGTTGCTGCAATCGGATCCCAACTATAAGGGATCCTGTTCAGACCGCTGGTGCTGGGCCGATGCGCTGTTTATGGCGCCGCGCACGTGGCTGATGCTGGGTAATGCAACGGGTGACAGTCAATATTTTGATTATGCGAACAATGAGTATTGGGCAACGTCAGATTATCTGTTCTCGGAAGAACATGGCCTTTTCTTTCGCGACAGCCTGTATTTCACGCGGAAGAGCGACAACGGCAAGCCTGTTTTCTGGAGCCGGGGCAATGGGTGGGTTTTTGCCGGCCTGCCACTCATCATCGAAAGCCTTGCTGCGGATCACCCGTCAATGCACCGCTATCTGTCGCTTTACAGGAGAATGGCAAAAAGCATTGTGAAACTGCAAAACCCGAATGGCTATTGGCCTGCCTCGCTGATGGATGCCGATATGGTCAAAACACCCGAAACAAGTGGCACCGGGTTTTTTACTTTCGGTCTTGCGTGGGGTGTAAACAACGGGGTGCTCATGGACCCCACGACGATTGCTGCTGTCGAAAAAGGCTGGCGCGCAATCGAGGCGGCCGTTGACGAGGAAGGCTATTTGCACTGGGTCCAGCAAGTGGGCGCAGGCCCTGATCCGGTCAAGGAGGATGACACCCAGCTCTATGGCGTCGGTGCTGTATTGCTGGCGGCGTCAGAAATGACTAAGTGGAAGGAGGCCCGCTAATGGTACTGGCAATCAGAGAGTTTTACCGAAAGACCGGAATTACAAAACTACCGGTTTTAGGCCTGCTTATTGTTATGGCCTGCGTCGATATCGTCTTTTCAGACCAGCAGGTTTTTGACTCACGTAGCGAGCAGCAGTTGCGATCCCATGATTTTGATGTGAAGCACTACCGCATCGCCTTATCCCTGGAAGAAGAAACCCAGTCGTTTGAAGGCGAAACGGTAATCTCATTTGCCTCATTGGTTGACGAGTTCAGCACGCTCACCCTCGACACTGAAACCTTCAAAGTCAGCAGCGTGATGGATGACGAGGGCAAGGCCCTCGACTTCACCCAGGGTGGAGGGGCACTGGTCGTATCCCTGGACCAGGCTCTCAACAAGAATGAAACGGCAATCCTTACCGTTGCCTACAGTGCAACAAATATCGGCACCGACAAAATCGTCGGGCTGGACTTCAGGGGTAAAACGGATACCAATCCGCAGCTCGTCAATTCGCTCAACTGGCCGGATGGTGCGCGGTATTGGTTCCCGTCCTTTGATCACCCCGGCGATTGGGCGACACACGAAACCATCATCACGGTCAAAGACAGGTATCGCGTTGTGGCCAACGGCTCGCTTGTCAGCGAAAGCGTAGACCCCGGCTCCGGCCTGCGGACCGTTCACTGGAGCCAGACCAGACCGCAACCTACCTATCTTTACTCTTTTGCGATTGGTCCTTATAGCGTACTTGAGGACAAACACGGTGACCTGCCATTGCACTACTGGGTTTATCCGGGTGACGAGGCTGTCGCTAAAATGGCATTTGCGCGAACACCCGAGATTATCGCTTTTTATGAAGACCTGTATGAGACCAAATTCCCCTGGGTGAAATACGATCAGATCATCGTCCCGGGCATCGGCGGCGGCGCCGAAAGTACGTCGGCGACACTGCTCGGTCGGCGCGTCATTCAGTATGAGCGTGAGGGTGACAGGGGTGCCAGCGACTGGCTGCTCGCCCATGAAATCGCCCATCAATGGTGGGGTGACCTGATCGGTTTCCGGGACTGGACACATAACTGGTTGTCCGAGAGTTTTGCGACTGACGGCGAATACCTGTTTATTCTTGATGACCTTGGCGCGGACGAGGGTGCGCTCTACCTGCTTGAATACAAGAACAGTTATCTCGAGCAAGCACGGGACGACTTTATTCGGCCGGTCGTCACCAACAAGTGGGACAAGCCAAACGACATGTTTGATCGCCATGCCTACGAGAAAGGCGGGGTTGTGTTGAATATGCTCCGCGACCTCGTCGGCGAAGATGTATTTACTGAAATTCTTCGGACCTTTCTGGCAAAGCATGGCTATGGCAATGCGACAAGCACAGACTTTTTTGAAAACGTCAGGCGTGTCACGGGCGAGGACTACGGCTGGTTCTTTGATCAGTGGATTTTAAGCCCAGGCCATCCTGTACTTGACGTGTCTTACACGTGGGACGAACAGCGGGAAATGCTCGCCATGACGGTCATCCAGACGCAGGATACAAGCACGGGCGTGCCGGTATTCCGCCTGCCGATCAGCGTGGGCATCACGACCAGAGCGGGCAAAAACGTCGAAAGCGTATGGCTCACGGAAAAATCACAAACCTTCAAGTTCAACGTAGCTGAACGGCCACTCATGGTTCATTTCGATGAAGGCGATGTCCTTCTGAAAGAATGGACCCTGATAAAACCGGTCGCGGAGCTCCTGTACCAATTGGATCATGACGGCATGATAGGACGAATCTGGGCTGCCGCCGCGCTACAGGCTCACCTGGATGATGTGCTCGTGCAATCGGCACTCACGACAGCCGCCTTATATGATGATTTTTGGGCGGTGCGACAGAAGGCAATACAAGTGCTGGGCACGGTGCAGGATGAAGCCACCGTGAACCTGTTAAAGGCGCGTGTTATGCAGGACGGTGACAGGCGTGTGCGGGTCGCTGCACTAAGTGCTCTTGATAGTTTCCAGGACCCGGAACTCGAGTCATTTTTCCTGGAGGCTACAGAAATACCATCACCGCGCAATGCCGTACGCGAGGCGGCTCAAGCGGCCCTTGATGCACTGGCGGAGCGTGAGGCTGAGCAATAAATAAATGACGTATTCATCGCGACAAAAGTACTTTCTGACAAGGCGCCGTGCCATTCAGGCCATTTCCACCGCCGCGGCGGCAACTGCCGCCTGGCCCTACGCAATGGCATTGGCTGGTAATCATTCGGCGGGCGCTGTAGAACCGGTTCGGGAATTGATGGGGAACCGCTTTTTCACCTTCAATTCTGTTGTACGGGTCAACCAGATTGAAACGTCGCGTGATGTCACCAACGGTGAAGATGAATCGTCCATTCACACGCCGGCCGAGGCGCGTGCCCTGCGCGAAGCAGTGGAAAAGGGCTGGCCCGGTGCGCGCATGACGTGGTCTTTCAGCTGGCTTGCGCTTAAGGATCAGCGCTCCAACTACCGGGACCTCAAAAAGCTGATTGTTTCCTATCACGAGCGGTATGGAGACGAGATTACCTTTATTCCGGGCGGTTATTTCGCAAATATGTACAACACCCGTGAGCAGGTTAATCGCGACTTGCATGAAGGTTTGCAGATGGTGACCGACATGGTGGGCGGAGGCTACCGGCCGCAGAGCATCATCGCCGGTTTCCTGTCCGCTGAAAATCTGCGTTTTCTTGCCGAAGAAGAGAACATTCATGTTTGCCAGGGCAATATTTGGAGCCAGTATGCGATCGACAATGGCGATGGCGAGGGATCGATTTCATATCCTTACTACCCATCGCGGGAGCATTTCTGTAAACCCGCCCAGGGTAAGGCAGATTTTATCGACTGCGTTAACCTGGATGGCTGGACCATTGATTTTCTGAGTGCGATTTATCCCGGTCAAAGACTGATCGACGGCATTCGTTGCGGCAGCAGGCAGGGTGTCGGTCCGATCGAAACGGTTATCAGGCTGGGCACTGATATGGGCACCAGGGAAATGATCGCAACGACCGCCACACATTTTGACCAGGGATTCGAGCTCAACAATTTTGCCTGGGTTACCTGCAACTGGGAAATGTCTCTCGTCGAGGCACGAAAAATCTATAACTACAAGGGCTTGAACGGTCTGGATGGCCTAGTCATCTGGTTCAAAGAGATGCGGCGACGCTGGCCGTCAGCGGTCTGCGTGACCCAGGGCGAGTTCGGCATGCTCTGGCGCCAACAGTTCAGGAACAATGACGATATTAATTATCGTTTCATCCAGCGGGGATCAGGCATCTGCGGTTCTGATCCTGACCAGGAGATTCGCTGGTTCATGAACAAGGATTTCCGGCTGGCATTGTTGCGGAACTGGAAAACCGGCGAGCCGGAAAAGGTGATCGATTTCACCCGCTACGACCGCAAAGCCGAGGAACCCGCAGACCCCAAACCCGGTCAACACAGCCGCAACTGGAGCCTGATGAACAGGATAAACCAGAAGGGCGTTCGCCCCGAGGACAAACCCATTCCAATTGGACAGTTGAATGCCGGGGAAAAAGCACTCATCGCGCGTCACTATCCGGAGTTGATCAATACATGACATTTCGAATCACGGCACTAACCCTTGTCCTTATTGCCGCCCCGGCCTGCGCGGAGGAGTATCACGTATCCATCACCGGTCTTGACGGGAACCCGGGTACCGAAGCAAAACCATTCAGGACGATATCGGCGGCAGCATCGGGTGCCGGACCCGGCGATACCATCACCGTTCATGAAGGGGTGTACCGCGAACGAATCAATCCACCCAGGGGCGGCAGCTCCGATAAGCAGCGAATTGTCTACCAGGCGGACAAAGGCGACGAGGTTGTTATCAAGGGCTCAGAGACAGTCAAGGGCTGGGAGAAACTGCAAGACGACACCTGGCAGGTCAGCATTCCGAACAGTTTCTTCGGCGAGTTCAATCCCTTCAATGACTTGATCCGTGGTGATTGGTTTATCCGAAACGACCGGGATCATCATACCGGCGCCGTGTATTTGAATGGACACTGGTTGATTGAGGCAGCGTATAAGCAAGATGTATTCAAAGAGGCAGAAAACGATCCGCTCTGGTTCGCTATTGTGGATGATGAGAACACGACGATCTGGGCGCAATTCAAAGGCGTTGATCCGAACGAGGAAGAGGTCGAGATCAATGTCCGGCAGTCGGTCTTTTACCCGCAGGAACCGGGCAGGAACTACATCACCGTGCGTGGCTTTACCCTGGAGCATGCGGCCACACCCGTGGGCGCCGCCCACCGCCGAGCAGATCGGTCTGATCGGTTCGCACTGGTCAAAGGGCTGGATCATAGAAGACAATACCATCCGTTATTCCATCAGCACCTGCGTTACGCTGGGCAAGTACGGCGATGAATTCGACAACACCTCCGCCAACTCGGCCGAAGGCTATGTGGCGACGATCAAGCGTGGCCTGGAAAACGGCTGGTCGAAAGAAAACATCGGCCATCACCTTGTGCGTAACAATCACATCTCGCATTGCGAACAGGCAGGTATCGTCGGCAGTCTCGGGCCCATTTTCAGCACGATCACGGGTAACACGATTCACGATATTCATGTGCGCCGCCTATTCAGCGGCCACGAAATGGCCGGAATCAAGTTCCACGGCGCTGTCGATACACTGATCAGCAACAACCATATCTACAGAACGTCTCGTGGAATCTGGCTCGACTGGATGAGCCAGGGGACCCGCGTAACGGGCAACCTGTTGCACGACAACGGCCCCCGGGAGGATATCTTTGTCGAAGTCAATCATGGTCCGTTTGTCGTGGATAACAACATCTTGCTGTCACCGATAAGCTTACTGGTCAATTCCCAGGGTTGCGCCTATGCCCACAACCTGATGACCGGTGAGGTGCTTGTGCGTACCGGTGAAGGTCGCATGACGCCCTGGCTCGAAGAGCACGGCACTGAAATTGCAGGGCTGGCTGACAATCCTGGTGGCGACGAAAGATACTTCAACAACCTGATCATCAATAAGGGACTGGCCGGTTATGACCCGGTGACACTGCCGATGTTCCTGGATGGCAACGTCTATCTGAACGGGGCGCAGCCCTCGAAACATGAGCCGGATCCCTTGGTGCTGCCCGATATGGACCCCGGAATCGAATTGGTTGAGAAGGCAGACGGCCTGTATTTACACGTTAACCATGACAAGGCGTGGTTACAGCAGGAACGCAGTCTTGTAACGACCGAAATGCTGGGTAAAGCCAAAACTCCAGACTTTCCTTATCTCAACTACAACGGTCAGACGTTAAGGATCGATATAGATTATTTCGGCAATAGGCGGAATACCAGTAACCCCTATCCGGGTCCTTTAATCGAGCCGAAAGAAGGAAGACAAGCGATCAAGGTGTGGCCAAAGAAATTAGGCCAACATTGGTAAAAAGGGCTCTGATCTGACCCCTTTTTTGAGGGGCCGAGCAATATTACGGTAACCAAGACATGTATCAAGTGGAAATATGATGAAAAATAATTGGGTCACAAAACTACCAAAAGTGGGTATTCGTCCAACCATTGATGGCCGCTACGGCGGTGTTCGCGAATCTCTCGAAGACCAGGTCATGAACATGGCCCAGAGTGCCGCTGATCTAATCAGTTCCAGCCTGAAATACCCGAATGGTGAACCGGTTGAGTGTGTTATCGCTGATACCTGTATTGGAGGTGTCGCTGAGTCGGCTGCGTGCGCTGAAAAATTTGACGCCGAGAACGTTGGTGTTTCCCTTACCGTTACACCATGCTGGTGTTATGGTTCCGAGACCATGGACATGGATCCGATTCGGCCAAAGGCTGTCTGGGGATTCAATGGTACCGAACGCCCCGGTGCGGTGTACCTTGCAGCTGTGCTCGCGGCACACGCGCAAAAAGGGCTGCCCGCCTTTGGAATCTATGGTCGTGATGTACAGGATGCCGGTGATACCTCTATCCCGACAGACGTATCTGAAAAATTACTGCGCTTCACCAAGGCCGGTCTGGCCGTTGCGCTGATGAGGGGTAAGTCATATCTCTCCATGGGTGGATGTTCGATGGGCATTGCCGGGTCGATCGTTGACCAGAATTTCTTTGAAGACTATCTCGGCATGCGTGTTGAAGCTATCGATCTTACCGAGTTGCATCGCCGTATACGTGATGAAATATACGACCCCGAAGAATACGAAATGGCATTGGCGTGGGTTAAGGAAAACTGTGTTGAGGGCGAGGACTCCAATCCACCGGAAACTGCCCGCACACGTGAGCACCTGGAAGATGAGTGGGAGATGTCGGTAAAGATGGCAATGATCGCACGCGATCTGATGGTTGGAAACGACCAACTGGATGAAATGGGCTTCAAGGAAGAAGCACGCGGGCACAATGCCATTTTGGCCGGTTTCCAGGGGCAAAGACACTGGACAGATGCCTACACCAATGGCGATTTTCTGGAGGCCATCTCGAACAGTTCCTTCGACTGGAATGGCATACGCATGCCGCGCCTGGTTGCCACCGAAAATGACTCACTCAATGGTGTGGCGATGTTGTTTGGGTACCTGTTGACCAATTCAGCCCAGATTTTTGCCGATGTACGTACTTACTGGAGCCCGGATGCAGTCAAACGCGTTACCGGTCACGAACTCGACGGTGTTGCCAGTGATGGCATCATTCACCTGATCAATTCCGGCGCCGCTGCGCTGGATGGCAGTGGTCAGCAAACACGCGATGGTGAACCCGTCATGAAACCTTTCTGGGAGATTTCCGAGGAAGAAAAGAATGCCTGCTTGAAAGCAACATCATGGTTCCCGTCAGTGACAGAATATTTTCCTGGTGGCGGTTGGTCTTCCAAGTTTGTAACCAAAGCGGGCATGCGTATCACCATGAGTCGCGTGAATATCGTCAAAGGTCTTGGTCCCGTGCTTCAAATCGCAGAAGGCTGGACTATTGAACTTCCTGAGAAAGCACACAGAATCCTTGATGAGCGTACCAATAGTACCTGGCCAACGACGTGGTTTGCCCCGCGTTTGACCGACAAGGGCGCATTTTCAGATACCTATTCAGTGATGGCCAACTGGGGTGCGAACCATGGTGCCTTCAGCTATGGGCATATCGGTGCTGACATGATTGCATTGGCATCGTTGTTGCGTATTCCGGTGTTCATGCACAATGTTGCAGCGGACAAGGTCTATCGGCCGAGTGCCTGGGCCTCGTTTGGCACTGATAACCCCGAGGGTGCTGATTTTCGTGCTTGCAAGACCTATGGACCTATTTATGGCTAAACACTACCTTGCAATTGACCTGGGTGCATCCAGCGGGCGCACCATTGTCGGATCGCTGGACAATGGAAAGCTGACGCTCAAACAGATGAACCGCTTCTGGAACGGGCCGACCGAGGTCGGTGGCACGCTTTATTGGGATTTCGTTCATCTCTTTCGTCATATCAAGGAAGGTATATCCCTGGCGAAGAAAACCTACGGTGACAAACTCATATCGATGGGCATTGACACCTGGGGTGTGGATTTCGGCCTGCTCGATGTCAATGAAAACCTGCTGCGCAGCCCGGTCCACTACCGTGATGAGCGCACTGTGGGCATGTTGGATAAGGTGTTTGAGCGGGTTCCCAAGGCCGAGGTATTTGCCCAGACCGGCATCCAGTTCATGGAACTCAATACCCTCTACCAACTGATGTCGCTGTCACTGCGGGATGCAATTCAGTACCGTTCCGCATCCAGGATGCTCTTTGCGCCGGATTTGCTGAATTACTGGTTGACCGGAAAAATGGCTGCCAACCGCAGCATTGCAAGCACCTCACAGTTTTATAACCCGGTGACCAGGGACTGGGCCTACGATTTGCTCGAAAAGCTGGGTATACGGACGGATCTGTTTGCCGAACTCGTCGACCCCGGCACTGTGCTGGGTGATACGGATGGATTGCCCGTTGTTAACGTCGGCAGTCATGATACGGCCAGTGCGTTTGCGGCCGTTCCGGTAGGTGCCGGCGAGCAATGCGCTTTTCTCAGCTCCGGCACCTGGTCTCTGCTTGGCACCGAGCTATCGGACCCGGTCATCAATGATGACTCCCTGGCGGCTAATTTCACCAATGAAGTGGGTGTCTGCGATACGATTCGTTTCCTTAAAAACATGTCGGGCTTATGGATTATCCAGGAGCTTCGACGGGTGTGGAACGAAAAGGATTTTGATTACTCATGGGCGGCCATGGAACAGATGGCCATGGAAGCCACGCCATTTGAATATTTCATTGATACCAGTGACAGTCTGTTCAACGCACCCGGTGATATGGCTGAGCGCATCCGTGAGTATTGCGTCCGGACCGGCCAGCGCCGCCCTGAAAAACACGCAGAGATTCTGCGCACCGCTTATGAAGGTCTGGCATTGTTGTATGCAAGTGTCTATGAATCACTGGAGACCTTATCTGACCGGTCACTTGAAACACTTCGTATCGTCGGTGGCGGTTGTCAGAATGGCCTCTTGAATCAGTGGGCGGCCAACGCCACTGGCCGCAAGGTGATTACCGGGCCGGTAGAGGCAACGGCCATCGGCAACCTGATGGTACAGATGCTGGCAATGGGTGATATCCAGTCATTGCAGGAGGGTCGTGCCATAGTCCGAAATTCATTTTCTGATGAGACCAACGAATATCTGCCCCAGAATTCCGCCACATGGAAGTCTGCTCTCGCCAACTGGCGTGAAGTTTGCGCTCGAACCACCAATGAACAATAAAACAACATAAATCAACCATAGAGATGACCGACACATGAGCGCAAAAGAAAATAAACAAGAAAAAACACCGATCATCCCGCGTGACATGATCATGCCCTTTATCCTGGTGGCGATGTTGTTTCCACTCTGGGGTTTTGCCAACGACGTGACCAACCCGCTGGTCAAGGCGTTCAAAGATATTTTCCTGATCTCCAACACCCAGAGCAGCATGGTGCAATTTGCGTTCTACCTGGGTTACGGCATCATGGCCATCCCCGCCGCGGTCTTCATCCGCAGTTATTCCTATAAGGCTGGCATCGTTCTGGGTCTGGCACTTTACGCGGTTGGTGCGATACTCTTTATTCCTGCCAGCTCATTTGGGGAATTCAATTACTTTCTGGCGGCCTTGTGTGTATTGACCTGCGGCCTCGCCTTACTTGAGGTCACCGCAAATCCTTACGTCCTGTCGATGGGCCCTGCAGAAACGGCAACGCGTCGGCTCAACCTGGCCCAGGCCTTCAATCCGATTGGTTCACTGACGGGCATGTTCGTGGCATCGACCGTGATTCTCAATAAATTACAGGTCGAAGTATTCCGTAATGAGGAGCGTCTCGCTCATCCTGAGTACCAGGAAATGTTGCCATCAGTGGTCGACGGACATCTGACCCAGGCACTCAGTGATTTTGCGGTGAACCAACCGGCTGCACACCAGGCGATGCAGGCGGCTGACCTTGTCACAGTACGCGGGCCATACGTCACCATCGCAGTGGTGGTTGCCATCCTGTTCCTGGTATTCCTGTTTGCAAAACTGCCGCGTACGATGAAGCACGATCACCCCTTGACGATGCAGGAACTGAGAGACACCTTCGCGCGCTTGATCAAGAATGCGCGTTACCGTGAGGGTGTTGTCGCGCAGGCCTTTTATGTTGGTGCGCAAATCATGGTCTGGACCTTCGTCATTCATTACGGTATGACCGTTATCGGTTTGAGCGCGGCCGAGGCACAGGGTTATAACATCGTGGCGATGACGATTTTCTTAAGTAGCCGTTTTATTTGTACATTCTTGCTGGGTTTCATAAGACCAGGGCAACTGCTGATGTTTCTCGCGGCCGGTGGCATCCTGCTGACGCTTGGTACTGTATTCCTGCCGGGTTATGCCGGTTTTTTCAGTTTGCTGGGTATCTCGGCCTGTATGTCACTTATGTTTCCGACTATATATGGCATCGCCCTGAAAGACATGGGTGATGATGCCAGCCTGGCCTCGGCGGGTCTGGTCATGGCCATCGTGGGTGGTGCGCTGATGCCGCCGATGCAGGGCGCAATGATTGATGCCGGGTCGATAATCGGCACGATGCCGTCGGTCAAAACGTCATTCTTATTACCGCTGGTGTGTTTCGTCGTGGTTGCCGGCTATGGGTTCCGCGCACATCGGGTTCACGAGGCCTGATTCTTGTTTAATGTTCAATATGCGCGGGATGCTGGCAACATTGTGATTGTTTTACTTATACTCTTTTCTGTTCATTCTGACCGGATTAATAGCCAATGCGATTAGTAACATACATCCTACTCATCAGTACCTGTCTGTTTGCCACCCCATGTGTACTTGTTGCACAAACAGGGGCTCTTCCAGATAGGATTGACAAAAAAGATTTTGATCCTGCCACCCTGCTTTGGTACCAGGAGCCTGCCAAGATATGGGAGGATGCCCTGCCTGTCGGCAATGGCCGGTTGGGCGCCATGGTCTATGGTGGCGTGGAAGAAGAGCGTATACAGTTGAACGAGGACACCTATTGGTCCGGGGGACCGTACAACAGCGTGGTTGAGGGGGGGCACAAGTATCTCCCCGAGATACAGAAACTCCTTTTCGAAGGCAAGCCCATCAAGGCACATAAGCTCTTCGGGCGACACATGATGGGCTATCCCGTTGAGCAGATGAAGTACCAGAGTATGGGTGCGCTGCACCTGTTCTATGAAGAGGACCGGCAATACTCCAATTACAAACGCTGGCTGGACCTGTCCACCGGCGTTACCGGCTCCTCCTATGCGATCGATGGTGTGACCTATACCCAGGAAGTGTTGTCCTCGTTTGTTGACCAGGTCATCGCCATTCGTCTGACGGCCAGCAAGCCCGGCATGATCTCCTTTGAGGTCGAGATGAGGGGCTCCCGGAATACCGCACATTCCAATTACGGGACCGATTATTTCAGGATGGATGGCGAGGGTGCGAATGAGCTGGTATTAAGGGGCAGATCGGCTGATTACCTGGGCATTGACAGCAAGTTGCTGTATGAGGGCCGGGCCCGTATTGAGAACCAGGGAGGCCAGCTAAGCAGGGATGACAGCCGGATCAAGGTAGAGCACGCAGATGCTGTGACCATCTATTACGTTGCTGCCACCAACTTTGTCAATTACAAAGATGTCAGTGCCGACCAGGCGCAGCGTGTCCAGGACTACTTCAAAGCCCTGGGTGACAAAAAATACGGGGCGGTTCGTACCGATGCCATCGAAGACCACCAGGCGCTGTTCAAGCGGGTAAAACTGGACTTAACAACCACCTCGTCCTCATTTCTGCCGACCGGCGAACGGCTGACGAGCATCCAGAACAGCCCGGATCCACAAATGGCAGCCTTGTCCTACCAGTTTGGCAGGTACCTGTTGATCGCATCCTCCCGGCCGGGAACGCAACCAACCAACTTGCAGGGCATTTGGAACGACAATCCCAACCCAATGTGGGACTCCAAGTACACCACCAATATCAATACCGAAATGAACTACTGGGCAGTTGAATCGGGCAACCTGTCTGAATTATCGGCGCCGCTGTTCAAGATGATTGAGGATTTGACCGACCAGGGAGCACAGGTTGCCAGGGAGCATTACGGTGCCGGAGGATGGGTCTTTCATCAGAATACAGATCTCTGGAGAGTCGCTGCGCCCATGGATGGTCCGACCTGGGGTACGTTTACCGTTGGTGGCGCCTGGTTGACCACACACATGTGGGAGCATTACCTGTATACGCAGGATGAAGCGTTCCTGGCAGAGGTCTACCCGATCATGAAAGGGTCCGTGGATTTCTTCATGGATTTCCTGGTGGAGCATCCCAACGGCAAATGGCTGGTAACCAGCCCTTCCAATTCTCCGGAAAATCCACCGGCTGGACCTGGATACAAGTACTTTTTTGATGAAGTGATTGACTGGAAATATTTCACAACCATCGTGTACGGCTCCAGTATCGACATGCAGATTCTCAACGATTTTTTCAGATACTATATTGAAGCCGCCGCAATCCTTGAAAAGGACCAGGCCTATACAGCCAAAGTTGAAAAGACCAGGCAGCGACTGGTACCACCCCGGGTCGGCAAGGATGGCACACTGATGGAATGGACAGAGGACTACGGACAGTTGGAGGACGAGCATCGGCACTTCTCGCATCTGTATGGTTTGTATCCCGGGAATGTACTGTCTGCAAAGAGAACCCCTGAATTTGTAGCGCCCATCAAGAAGGTGCTGGAGCAAAGAGGTGATGGCGCTTGCGGGTGGTCCAGGGCGTGGAAAATGAACTTGTGGTCAAGGCTTTACGATGGAGAGCGGGCCTTGTCCATCTATAAAGGCTATCTGAAAGAACAAAGCTACCTGTCCCTGTTCGCCAAATGTGGCGAACCATTTAATATCGATGGCTCACTTGGGCAGACAGCGGGGATCACTGAAATGCTGGTGCAGTCACATGAAGGTGTCATTGACCTGCTTCCTGCAGTCCCGAATGAGTGGCGCACCGGGCAATTCGATGGTGTTCGCGTCCGTGGTGGTTTTGAACTGAACATGATCTGGAAGGACAAGAAAATCACAAGCGTTGAAATACTATCTACAGCCGGAAAGCCGTGTCGCATTGACGCCGGCGATGGCTACAAGGTGACACGAAACGGCAAGGAAATTGCAGTTAAGACACACGGGGACGGCTCGGTAGAGTTCGACACGGTCAAGGGAAGCAGGTACCTGATAAGGTGATAAAGGGGTCAGGTTCATTTAATTTTTAAATGAACCTGACCCCACACACGGGAAAGAAATTTATGAGTGAAATTACAACAACAAAACAAGGCCTTAAAGAGCATAAGCTCAGGTTGAGCACCGTGGTGTTTATCATGTATTGCCTGGTGGCCGGTGGCGCCTTTGGCATAGAGGAAATGATTTCCGCATCGGGTCCCGGGCTCACGCTTTTGATGCTGTCGTGCTTCCCGTTTATTTGGGCTGGACCACAGGCCCTGGTTTCTGCAGAGTTGGGTTCTGCTATTCCCGAAGCCGGTGGCTTTTATAAATGGGTCCAGCGTGGCCTCGGAGAATTCTGGGCGTTTCAGGCTGGCTGGTGCCGAACCGTCTCCAGCTATCTGGATAACACGATATACGTGGTATTGGCAGTCTCCTATTTGGGCTTGGTATTGCCCCTAAGCGCGGTTGAAGCCTATTTATGCAAGGCGGCCATTATCATCTTATTTACGTATATTAACCTGCGTGGCATCAAGGAAGTGGGTTGGCTCAGTACGTTTTTCTCATTGTCGGTCATGACTGCTTTTGCATTTGTTGCCGTGGTGGGTTTTATGAACTGGAACCAAAACCCCTTCACGCCTTTCGATCATCCTGATCAAAGTATTTTTGCCAGCATAGGCGCCAGCCTGGCGATTGGTATGTGGTGTTACTCCGGTTATACATCCATGTCGACATTGGCGGCGGAAATAAAAGACAAAACCCTGATTCCAAAAGGATTACTGATACTGCTACCCCTCAGTGCCTTGTCGTATATTTTACCCACGATGGGGGGGCTTGCCGCCCTGGGTCAATGGGATATGTGGTCGGCAGGTGGTGGCATATCTTATGGTGATGTCGCAGCCCTGGCGGGGGATGTATTTCTGCCCGTGTTTGTCGTGGTTGCGATAATGGCCAATTTATCCATTTTTAACTCTTATATCATCTCTATTTCCCGCTGCTTCTTTTCCATGGCGGAAGACAATCTCGTCCCCAAGTCTTTGGCCAAGTTAAGCAAGAGCCACTCTGTGCCGTATATTGGCGTCCTTTCCTTAGGTGTGTTTTGCCTGTTTGCCTGTACCTTCGATTTTACGATCCTGGTAACGGTATCTGTGATATTGCTGATGGTTGACTATGTGCTGGTGTGGCTGGCTGGCATCAGGCTTAGGCAATATGAGCCTGATATGCCAAGGCCGTTCAGGATACGCGTAGGCACCCTGGGTTTTATTATGATTGTCTCTCCGGGAATCATCATTGCCGTTATTTCACTATTTCTGAATGGCACCGATTATTTCCTGGGCGGTATGTTTGGATTAATTTCGTCACCGGTTATGTACTACATTTTTAAACTCAAATATGGCGGTTTGGCGGTCAATGATGCCGAGAAATATCCTGTCAATCCAAAAACAAAACTGGCCTATGGCGATTTATATCGCATGGCGTCCATATTTGGCTTGTTTGCATTGCTAGGCTTTGTGGGTGGTTATGTGTTTTTCCCATGGTATGAAGGGGCGTGGGGGGCAGAGTATTATGCCGAAACCTATGGTCATGAAAACGCGTTCGCTCTCATACTTGACGGCATTAAACTGACTTCTTATGTTTTTTCTGGCGCGGCATTAATTTTGATAATGCTTGCTCGTAAGCTTGAGCCTAAATCAGTGAGGATATTGTGATTAAGCATGATGGCATGAGTATCTTCTAATGCTCGCACTACTCATCGCTTTTGCTCTGAGAGACATGGGTGTCCTCACCTTTTTCCCAATCCGTAGCCACCTACCGCTGGAAGTAACCCCTACTCGGCATTCCCTGCAATCGCGTACACCTTTTCCCGAATCTCCTTCAGCTGCCCGACGATCAACGTGTACTCATAGGTATAGACAGTGTCATGCAGCAATCGAACCCGCTTGATCGGAGAAATATACCCCGTCGGTTCATCCTTGGGGCCACCCGCTCCCGGCTCACCCGCAAACCCGCCCGAGAATCGATCCGCGGTCGGCGCATACACCCCCAAACCAAATCCGTCGTCATTCACCAAAGCCGCCCATTTTTCTGTGCCCACCCAATTATCCCAAGGGCCGCCCTCCATCTCCTGCGGTGTCTTACCCGTGTTCCACACTTTCGTAATCTGGCGGATCGGCGCACCCGTGAACGGCGCGTCCCCGTCATATGTAAACAAGCGCCAGAATGTGCCATTTGTATACACCGCCGGAATCTCCTGATCACGTTCACCGTAATCCGTCGTATCACCGCGGTTGTTCAGAATCGTCGCCTCAGCCCGCACCATGTTTCCCTCCAGTTCCAGCCTCAACTGAAAACGGGACTGAGCCGGCTCATTGTCCAGCGGCCAATGCATCGGAATGCACTCCACAAACAAGGTCCTCCCGTCGCTCGTGTGCTTCGTCACGCGCGACTTGTTCCCATAGGTATCCCCCGCCTGAATCGGATTCCAGCCCAGAAACTTCCAAAGCTCACGCGGCTTCTTTCCATTTCGGCTCAAACGGATTCGGGCCCGAATAAAACGACATCTGAATCTGTCGCCCCCAATCAAAGCTATTCACGATATTCTCGTCACTACCCGATTTCGAGAGATACGTAATCGCCCCGCCGATGTCCAGATTCACACCAACCCGAATTTCGCCGTTATCCAGATAACTCATCCCGGAGAACTCACGCTCCTCAGAAGCAGCCCCCTGTGCCGCAGCGCTCAGCGAAACAATCAACCCGAGCAATATGCCAAAACCAGCGCGACCTAAGAACATCATCATCCAGCTTTACTATGGTCTATTGAGACAACATAGGTCCTCTCAGGCATTGCGGTGAAGGCAACATTAGATGCTGTATCGGCTTCACTGTTGCATTCCACAGGTTTTCCATCGCATTGGACCTTGAGCTTTTCTTTTTGACCTGGAAAAACAACATTGAATTCGCGTTGAAAAGCCGTTTTTAACTCTACCGATGTGTCCGTGGGATAGTGCACTTCCAGCTTGCCGAGCTTCAGGCGCCGTCCTTTGGCATTGGGAGGGAGTGTAATTGACCGATAATCTTCACCAATACCGTAAATAGTATTTACCTGGATGCTCCATGTGACGATCCCCCAGCAATAATCCTTTTTGCCAATACCGACGCCGTCGACACCGTTGTAACGCTCATAGGCATGGCCGTCATATTTTTCCACAAGCTCCTGCATTTTATTAGCTATCTCGATAGCAATGTCATGATACCCATAGCGATTGAGACCTAGTGGCAATCAGATGATTGGTGGGTGGCCACATGTCACCGCGCCAAAATCCATTCGGGTCAAAGGTTGGCTCATTCATCGCTGTAGTTGTGACCGGGTATTTACTCCAAAATTGCGCTGGGTCCGTTAACTGTTTGACCAGTTCTTCGGCTTGTTCCTCGGTCGCCATGCCAGCGGTCAGAGCCATGAATCCCTGCAGTGTTCGAACGGGGATTTTTTCGCCGGTATCCCTGTTAAGACTGTAGAAGAACTTTGTCTCCGGATCCCACATCTTCGTTTGAAACGCCATGGTCCGTTTGGCAAGTCTCTTTTCGTATTCTTCTTTCATTTCGAGGCGACCGGTTCGCTCACACATCTCGATCATGGCGCGCTCGGAAATCGCCAGGAAGCAGGTTTGTTCCACGCCTTCGATGTTGCCGTACCACTCCCCGCCGGTACCGCGGGTCGGGTGCTTTGTCAGTTTCAGGTCATCAAGCGTTGCATGAAAATCGAATGTCTCAAACTTGGCAGTTTGAACCATGTCGTCAATGACGGACTCATCGAATACGATGCTGATTTTCTTGTATGCCCCGTACTCGATCAGTCCGTCATCATCTACGTCCCGTTCGGTGTTATACCAGGTAAGGTATGCGTCCAGGTACGGCAGGCACAGGTCCAGCAATTCCCGATCATTGGTCTGGTTAAAAATATTCAGACAGCCCCAGGCAAGAATCGGGATTTGAGCGAAGCCCATTTGCGGAAGGTCCGGATTTGTCACGCAGGGCACCATGCCGTAGCGGTATGAGCCTTTGGGCGCCTCCGGATTGTTGTCGATTACGTTCCAGTAATTACGAAAGACATCGCGTGCCAACTCATCATCATCCAGTGGAGCCCATGCGTTGAGAATAAACATGGTGTCCCACTGCAACAGGGTCTTGCCGTAACTTTCATCGCCCGCGCCTGTGATCGAAAACCACTTGTAAGGCAGGCCGGGAAGCGCCGGTTCCCACAATTTATCGAACAGGCAGTCGATATATAGATTGTGAACCTGCTCGGTCAATTTGGGATCCTGGGTGATTATTTGTCCTGGCAAGTTCGCTTTGGCGTGCTGAATATTCTCTATAGCAAGAGTGTATGTCCTTTCCACATCAGCAGCTGCTGCTGTACTGACTGGCAGTGCCAGGCCCGCTAGCGTGCCGATTGGGAGCGCCAGACCCAGATAGGCTAATCCCGTGTCATGAATAAAATCCCTGCGATTAATTTTTCCGTCCATCCCCAACACAAAGTCTTTTTCTTTCATGGCACTCTTTCCTTGTTTAAGGCTAACCATTCCAATGAATCTGGTTGATCACATTAGATTATAATAGGTCACAACAGATCATATTAGATCGTATCAGGGTATATGCAAAAAAAATGCTATTTTCATGGAATTTTGGTAACACTAATGAAAATTAGTTTACTGATCCTGTTTATTGTTCTTGGATTGACAAGTTGTTCCCCTCCTCAAGACACAATTGATTTATTTATTTGGGCTGGTCAATCCAATGCCCAGGGATGGCAAGGGGATGCGGATTTATATCCTTCTGATCCAGGCAAATTGGATAGTCAGATCAGGTTGAATTACACATTTATCGGGGCCACCAGTTCTAATGGTTGGGTAGAGATGCAGCCACAGGAAGGACGGTTTGCATCAGGGCATTTTGGGCCGGAAGTTACCTTTAGTAGAAAGCTCAAAGAAGCAGGATATAACCCAGCTATTTTTAAATACACCAGGGGTTCCACAAGCATACACTCTGATTGGTTAACACCAGGTGAAGGTGGCTATTATGATGCCATGGTTGCCGACCTTGATACCGCCATTGCAGGTCTGGAAAGCCAAGGGTATACGGTGAACATAAAAGGACTTATTTGGATTCAGGGAGAATCAGATGCCGAAACTCATGCCATTGCCAATGTTTATGAAACCAGCCTGTTAAGCATTATCAGTGACTTGCGGAATAATGTGGTGGGTAATAGCACCTTGCCTGTTATATTGGGAGTTGACGAACAGCACTATTGGGTGGTCGATCAACCAGCAGTTTTGGATGCACATAAAAGCATTGCCAGGAATGATGACAATATAATATTTACATCCATGTATGGCTTACCGAAAGCAGATGGTACACATCTTACTCCGGCGGGTTTAATGACCCATGGAGAACAAATATTTGAGGCGTTAAAACTACTTCTGGAGAAGTAACACTTGCCACATTCAAATATCATAGAAAATAAGTGAAGAATAAGTGAGGATACCCATGTCTCTCAGGGCTACAAGTGATGGGTGTCCTGACTCTTTCCGTTTCCCTATATAAAATGTATCGTTTATGAAAAATATCTCTGAACTTCTCCTCGTCATTTGCTTGTTAATTTCCGTACCCTGCGCATCTTCTGAAAAAGCAAGTAATTCAGGGCGCGAAGCGGAGACGCTAGAGAGCTTATCCAACGGCTTTGTGAATCCTCCTGCCTCTTCAAGACCGGGTGCTTTTTGGCCCTGGTTGAATGGTGATGTCACCAAAGAATCTATTACCAATGACATGGAAGAGATGAAGGATAAAGGCATGTCGGGTGCGGAAATCTGGGACATCGAGCTTCGTAACGATCCGGAAGGAGCTTTTGGGATTGGCCCCGAATTTCTGGGAGATGAGTCGGTTGAATTAATTAAGCACGCCCTTTCTGAAGGGAAGCGCCTGGGTCTGAGGATGGGGTTGATTGCATCCAGTGGCTGGAATGCAGGTGGTTCATGGGTCACTCCCGATTGGGCCGCGAAGGCGCTTTATTCTTCAGAAACAAAAATCTCCGGGGGACAATCTTATTCCGGCTCCTTAAACTTTCCGGAATTACCGGAGGACTGCCCAACGGACAATAAAGGGAACCCCGTTTACTCCAAAGAAGTTGCCGTTATAGCCATTCCCGATCACCCGGGGAAAAAGATCAATAAGCTTTCTGACCTGGTAATGCTGAACGAACATTTTGATGGCAACACATTCAGCTGGGAAGTACCGGAAGGCGATTGGGCCGTACTTAGGTTTGTCAGTTCCAACACCGGCCAGCATCTGATAGTCCCGAGCCCAAATTCGAATGGGCTTTTTATTGATTTCTTTGATCCCAGCGCGACCAAAAGACATTTGGCATACATTCTTGATCGTTTAGGAATCACGAAAGAGAACGCGCAGGAAGCCGGCTTGGCCTACATGGAATTCGACAGCATGGAATTGGCTGAGGCGACGGCCTGGACAGATTCCATGGATAGTGTTTTTGAAAAGCATCACGGTTATAGCATCCTTCCCTATCTACCTGCTTTAAGCGGATGGGAATTACCGGAAGGGAATGCCGAGTTTTTGTATGATTTTAAAAAGACGGTTAGCGATCAAATAATTTTTAGTCATTACACAACGGGTCGGGATTTTCTCAATGAATACGGGATCGAATTGGTGGCGGAAGCAGGCGGCCCAGGACCGCCTATTTGGGATTCATGTCCGGTAGATGCATTAAAGGCTTTGGGCAATGTATCTGTCCCGCGCGGTGAATTCTGGGTTCAGATGTCACGGCATATCTATGTGATCAAGGAAGTCGCAAGTGCGTCCCACATCTACGGGTTGAACGTAGTGGATGCGGAAGCATTTACTACATGGAGAAGGTGGAAAGATTCGCCCCATGCCCTTAAACCATATTTGGACAGAGCCTTTTCTGAAGGACTAAACAGGGTTACTTTCGTTTCGTTTTCCAATACCAGGCCGGAACATGGCTTGCCCGGAAGATCCATACATGCAGGGTCGGATATCAATCCAGCAGTAACATGGTGGGAGCAGTCAAAACCGTTTATGGAGTACATGTCACGGTCTTCCTACCTCCTGGCACAGGGAAATTTTGTCGCGGATGTGGCTTATTATTACGGAGACAAGGCGCCTAATTTTTTTCCGGAATTACAAGGTGATCCGGAAAGACCCATGATTGCAGATTTGAGTGCGGGCTATGATTTTGATGTAGTTAATACCGACGTTAGCCTGAATCGTATGGATACGAAAGATGGGAAAATCGTATTCCCGGATGGCCTCAACTACAACTTACTGGTACTGCCAAACATAAAAGACATCCCTGGGGATGTAGTCGAGAAAGTGCAGCAATTGATCGAAGCCGGAGCCAATGTTCTGGTCCAAAACCCGGAAGTGGCAAAAAACCTCAAAGGGAAAATCCTTACCCATAACACCATTGATGAAGCGTTGGCAGAACTGTCTCTGGCAAAGGATTTCTCACGTAATGAGGACAAAATCGATTTCATTCATAGAAGAGTAGATGGAATAGACATTTACTTTGTCAGCAATAAAACCAATGAAGCAATCACTGAAACGGTCGAATTCAGAGCGACCAACAAACACGTTGAATTCTGGGATCCTGTTACTTCAAAGCAATTTAAGATTACGAACGTTCAAAGCAGTAAAGGCATAACAAAAGTGAGTTTGCAATTATCCGGCTATGGATCGGCATTCATTGTGTTCACCAGAGAAGATCGAGAGCTTGAGACGTATGGGCAACCTACCAAAACTCAAACGACAGAACTTAAATCACCATGGAAACTTTCCTTTCCGGAAAACTGGGGAGCCCCCTCTTTGGTAGAACTGGATGGACTCATATCGTGGACCGACCACGAGGACAAAGGCATCAAGTATTTCTCGGGCACGGCAACTTATGAAAACAAATTTACCGTTTCCAAAGACGTTATTGACAGCAGGAAAACGATCCGCATGGATCTTGGGGAAGTCTACGATGTAGCTGAGGTTCTTGTTAATGGAAAATCCGCGGGTGTTTTATGGACCCGGCCTTATCAACTGAATATCCAGGATTTGGTCAAGCAAGGGGAAAATAAATTAGAGGTTAAAATCACCAACTTGTGGATCAACAGGTTGACGGGTGACATAGATCTTCCCGAAAATGAAAAGTTCTGTCGGACCAATGTCCCGCCTGTAACAGATCCTGACACGGGATACGGTGATTTAACATGGAGAATACAAACATCCGGTTTGTTAGGGCCGGTGACTGTATTGGTTGTGGAAGAATTCTATGAACACAACCCGCTTTCTAAACCTTGATTGTGTGCAGATAAAGAACGACGCGCTGGAACTATTGGTTACCCAATCTGTGGGGCTAAGAATCATCCGGCTCAGTTTTACAGGTGACGAAAATATTCGGCGTATCAGGGGACAGTTTACTTAAATAGTTTTCGACCAGGCCGAAGAGTAAGTCAGGACACACAAAGCTTTTTGCTCTGAGAGACATGGGGGGCCTGACTTTTCATAATTGAAATTAAAAGGCCTTCGCTCTTTCTGCTTCCACATCTGCAATAGATTTCGCCAGCGGTTTGCCAAGTATCCGATGTCCGCTTTGTGTTACAAGAATATCTTCTTCATTCCTCAAACCTCCAAAATGGCGGTAGGCTTCAACTTTGTCATAATTAATAAAACTGCTGAACTTGTCTTGTGATCGCCACAGGTCGATGAGCTCAGGGATAAAATATATTCCCGGTTCGATTGTTACAACATATCCAGGCTGTAATTCCCTCCCGAGGCGTAATGATTTCAAGCCAAACAAGGTGCTTTTGGGTTCCCCGGCATAGCCCACATATTGTTCGCCCAGATTTTCCATGTCATGTACATCAAGGCCCATCAGATGCCCTGTTCCACATGGGAAGAAGAGTGCATGTGCACCGGATTGTATAGCTTCCTCTGTATCACCCTTTGTGAGACCTAATGCTTTTAAACCTTCAAATATCATCCGTGCTGCTGTGAAATGGATCTCCTTGAAATTCACTCCTGGTTTGATGGCATCAATCGCTGCATTATGTGCATCCAGCGCTACCTGATAAATATCTTTTTGTTTTTCACTAAACTTTTCGGAGACCGGAAATGTACTGGACATATCTCCTGCATATCTGAGTTGGTTTTCGGCTCCTGCATCAAGTAGAAAAAGATCACCCTCCCTGATGACGTTACCATGATAGTGATTGTGCAGCGTTTGTCCGTTAATGGTAGCTATTATAGGAAAGGAAATATTTCCTCCCGCTGCCAGTGCAACTTCATAAACCTTTGCTGCAACCTGCGCTTCTGTCATACCTGGTCTGGCAAACTGCATGGCTGCAGTATGCATATCAGAAGTAACAGAAACGACTTGTTCAAGCTGTTCAATTTCTTCGGTCGACTTTTTATTTCTTTGCTCACCAACTGCTGTGATCAATTCAAGTGATGCATGCTCATTGGTCCCATTAAGAGGAATTTTCAACCAATTAAATAGTTTTATCTGATGTTCGGGGCGATAAGCCGGAAGGAAATGAATGGCCTTTTTTGCTGATTGGGCCTTTGTCAGTACTTCACCAAGATCCTTCAGGCTTCCGCTATGAACAATACCTGATCTTTCACTTCTTTCCCTGATCGTTGGCATGGAGCCCATCCAGACAACATCATCAATGGTGTAATCATCACCAAAAACAAAATCACGGTCATTATCTAAATCGATCAATCCTGCCAGTCCGGCCTGCTCATCCAAACCAAAATAATAAAGGAAACTGCTGTCCTGACGAAAATGATAAGTGTTGTCGTGATAGTTCATTGATGACTCATCATTGCCAAGGAACAATAAGAGTCCGGATTGAAATTGTGATTTGAGTTGTTTACGCCTGCTTATGTAAGTTTTTGGATCGAACATTTTAATATGTCTATTTGAGTAAGTTGGATTGTACGAGTATAAGTGGGACTGAAGCCCTTTTCCCAGAATTTTACGGTTATTGAGTCACTTCTTTTGCTTGTTCACCTTACCTGACAATCCTTCTGTCTTCATTGCTCTCCATAGTTCTGTCATTTCCACTTTCATGGAGGCGACTACGTCTGGATGTTCGTTTGAAATATCGTTGCTTTGAGATGGGTCTGTGGTGAGGTCGTACAATTCAAATCTTACTGGATCATTTTCTGCCATCCAGTTTTGAAGGTCAGTTGGATCATCTGTTTCTGGTAAATAGCCTAATAAGGTGTAGTCGCCAGTTCGCATCGACATTTGTGGCATCCTGAAATATGAATCTTCATGGTTAGGATAGAACCATATGGATGAAGCCTCACGAGAAACCTCTTTGTTCAGAAATGCATTAAAGGCATCAACGCCGTCAATTGGTCTATCTGTGGGAACTTTGGCTTTAGCCAATTTTGCGATGGTAGGCAAAATGTCTGTTCCGTTAAACAGCACATTACTTTCCGTGCCTGCAGTAATTACTTTGGGATACCTGACAATACCAGGAACCCTATGTCCTCCTTCATAAGGAAACCTTTTCATGCCACGTAATTCTCCGGGTGTTCCAAAACTGAAGTCCCTGGAATTGTCTTCCCATGTTCCTAGAGATTCTTCCAGTGATACTGGGGATTCGGGGCCGTTGTCGCTGGTGAGGATGACGATGGTGTTTTCTTCGAGGCCAAGATCTTTTAGTTTCTGCATCAGCCGTCCGAAGGCTTCGTCCAGCTGGGTGACCGTTCCGTAATAGGCTGATTTGTTTTTTGAGATATCTTTCTCTGGACGTGCTACTCCACCATATTTAACATTTTTTTCAAGCGCATCGATGGAATCATTTTCGTAGGGCTCGCTAAAACTTGCTGGTGGCGCTATTGGTGTGTGCGGTTCATGGCTGCTAATGTACATAAAGAAAGGTTTATTTTTTTCTCTCTTCTGCTCCAGCCATTCGCCTGCCTTATCAACAATTACATCACAATACCATCCTTCAACCTCGCCTACGGGTTCTCCATTAAGTATGAATTCTTTCGGATTTTCCGGGCCTCCAACAGCGCCGTATGTGGTTCCCAGCCAATAGTCGAAGCCCTGTTCGCCAGGTCCTGGCCCATTGCGCCATTCTTCCTCCAGGTAAGATAAATGCCACTTGCCCCAGAAGCTGGTTTCATACCCAGCAGTCTTTAAAAGCTCAGCAATCGTATACTCATCATCCTTTAGATACGTATTACTTGCCGCGATGTAGAAGAACCCACTACGGTATGGGTTTCTACCTGTCAAAAGCGCTGCTCTGGAAGGAGAACAAACTGTTCCACCCGAATGGAAATCCGTCATGCGGACACCTTCTGCTGCAAATTTATCCATATGAGGTGTTTTGATTATGGGATTTCCATAACTTCCTAAATCGCCATAACCCAGGTCGTCGGCGAGAAAGATAACGATATTGGGCTTGTCACTTTTTGGAGATTCAGCAACTTCTTCGCTGTTGTTTTGACAACCCAGCAAAAAACCAATAAATATAATGGCTGCAATTTTGTTCAATTGATTAGCGTTATAGGGTCACTTCGATTTAGAACGCGTAAGGTAGCGGTACACTGGCCAGGATGCGGCGATCATGACCACGCCGTAAGCGGTGTATGTCATTTCGGCATAGGCGTCATACAAGCCGATCATCAACCACACAATGAGGCATAGATAAGTACTCCAGGGATGGGCCCATGCCCGGAAGGGCCGGTCTGCGTCCGGCTGCTTTAACCGCAGGGTAATGACGCCCAATATCAGGGCTACATATATGAACATGTAAAAGAAAATGGTCAAGTGCAGCAGGAAGTCGAAGCCGCCAATCAGGATCAGGCCAATTGACGGTAGCCAAGCCACGAACACCCCAAAGACCGGATTGCGCCCTTCCTCGGCTTGCGCTGCTTGCTTCATTGCCAGTCCGTCCACGGCCATTTCCTGAAGGACTCGCGGCGCGCTCATGTAGAGCAGGTTCTGGTGCGCCAGCTGCATGATAATTGCTGCAACCAATACCATGGCCGCAGCGGTTGGCGAAACGGCAATCCTGAGGGCGTCGGCCAATGCCAATTCGCTGCCGGCTAAACTGGTCAGAGGCACCTTCAAGGCCAGCGCCCCAGCCAGGAGTAAGTAAAGCGGAATGATGATGAGCACGCTCTTGATACAGGCACGCGCCGCGACCTTACTGCCCCCTTCTATCTCCCCGCTGAAATAAGCGGCGCCGCTCCAGCCGTCGTAGGTATAAATGATGGCTACGATGACAAGGCTCCAGGCCTTAATTCCGGCAACCGCCGTGGGAGCTGAAGGCGCATCGGGAACCGCCGACGTTCCGAAAAGGAGCACAACGGTGAAGCCAACAATGATGAGTGCCATGAGGGTAGCGGCGAACTCCTGGATTTTCGCGCTGAGCGAGACGCTCCTCAATTGTAGTAGAGCGAACACGGTAGACACCGTGATGGCAATATGCGTTGACCATGGAGCCAATTCAGGAATTAACTGTCTGGCGAATGCCGTGACCGCGACTGCCTTGAGTGCAATTTCAGCGATATAGCACAAGCAATCTACCCAGCCCATGACGAAACCGGGGAATGGCCCGTAGGCACGCCGCACGAGTGCGTAGGAACCTCCGGAGCGTGGCGTCATTCCCACCAGTTCTGCCACGACGTTCGCGGTCAATAACGCAAATAGGCCGCCCACCACCCAGAGCAACATAAAGACGAACGGATTGGCAGTAACCTCTGCAATTACTCCGGGCGTGTACAGAATTCCCAGGCCAATGATGCCGCCGACCGTAATTGCCAATGTGAACCCGGTGCCCAGTATGCGCTTCGATTGGCGCTGCGTACCACTGTCGCCCATTTAGGAACCTCCGATGGTTTAAAACGCGGATTAGGACTTGGCCTTCCAGGGCATGTGGCAAGGCAATCGCGATTACTTCACACAGTCAAAACACATTCACTATAACGGCAGAATCTCGTAACTTTACACTCTACTCCTTAACCGGCCCCTTTGGACTCTTGTTTTCTTTTATGCTTCAGCAGAAATTCGATTGCAATAGAATCCGCACGATCCCTCAGATCCCTTCTGATGTGATGCTCCTGGTTTTTGACTTTGCACAAGACCACTTCGACACCCGACGGGCAGGCATAGGTGTCCACAACGATCTCGTCCCCTTGTTCCACCACGACAGGGTCGGGGCCGCATTGATTAAACCTGCGCCATATTTCGATACGTTCAGCGGCTGAATACATGGTAATTTTCGGATTGGTGGACCCATGGTAACTCTTGTCTTTATCGCCGATCACCTGAAAAATAGGGATTGGTTTCGTCTTTTCGTCTGGCTCATGTGCGTCCTTGGCCATGCCACAACTCATCGGAGATACCGCGGCGAACAGGTCCGTCTCTTTAGCCAGCCGATAACTAAACAGACCTCCGCTGGAATGCCCCGTCGCAAAAATGGCTTTTTCATCCACGATCTTGTTCTCAATCAAGACTTCAATCACTTTGACAATGAAACCGACATCATCGTATTCCTGTGCATGGAAGTTGTCCTTGAAGTTCCATTTTGCAAGAGGCCGAATGGCTTCGGCACAGATGACAATGAAGCCGTGCCGGTCAGCTTGCGGGCTCCACCGCTCACTCGGGCCGTCGGCTTTCCCTCCTGCACCATGAAAGCAAAACAGGACTGGATAAGCGAATTGGCGACTATACGCCTTCGGTGTCGTCACGATGAGTCTCCTGGAATAACCATCGTGTTCGAAATGGATTTCATTCGTTCCCGGAGACAGCGACGTTAGTTCAGCCCCGAATGCATCGAGTGGATTAAGGACCGATAAAGCGGCGGCCGTGAAAAGCAGTGCTATCTTCATGTTTAATCTCCTGCTATAGATATAGTAAGTCAGAGTAAGTCAGGATACCCATCATTCTTACATTGATATCATCAATGCCTGAGCGCGGGAGAATTGCAGTCTGTAAGTGAACTGAGGGGGTGAAAAGTCACAAGTTCAGGTACATTTAAACTCAAATATGCGAAAATTTATCCCAGCCCTAATTATTCCCAATTATTCCGATGCTGGTGCCATCTGTTTGACCCGGCCGATCAGGAGGAACACGAGGTATACCGCATGACCACGCTCACGACCATCGAAATCGAGCCACCCTATTTGCTCTTCATCGGCGATATGGACTATGAGCTCGATGCCAAGACGGCTTTCGGTATCGCCCATTGGCGGCCGGAGCTCTGTTTGGCACAGCTCCGGTTCGGAACCACAGTGGATCTGGGTCTGCCCGATATGACGCCGAAGGATGCCGTGGCGGCGGGGGCCAGAAGCCTGAGCGTCGGGGTGGCCTCGGTGGGAGGGGCCTTCCCCGCAACCTGGGTTGAATCCTTGGTCGAAGCCGCTGGTTCGGGGCTCCACAGCGTGGCCGGCATGCACACCCGGCTCTACGAACTACCGGGCCTCAGCGAAGCTGCGAACAAGGCCGGGGTGCGGTTGGTGGATGTGCGCAAGCCTCCACCACACATTCCGGTTGGAATGGGCGTC
>PVMK01127574.1_pt1 | contig 44397 bp, 42 predicted proteins | sample 1853481 | NCBI WGS metagenome assembly PVMK01 (sample SAMN08533507, study PRJNA380276) | Marine sediment metagenome, whole genome shotgun sequencing project.
TGTTGCCCTTCAACAATTTGAGCGGTGATCCGAAGCAGGATTACCTCGTCGATGGAATTACGGAAACCATCATCACCGAACTTTCGCGCTTTCGCGGCCTATTCGTGATCGCTCGCAACTCCGTATTCGCCTACCAGGGCAAGCCCGTCAAAGTGCAACAGGTGGCTGAGGATTTGGGCGTGCAATATGTCCTCGAAGGCAGCATGCAACGCTCGACCGATCGGGTGCGAATCACCGCGCAACTGATCGACGCCACGACGGGGAACCACGTCTGGGCAGAGAGCTATGATCGGGAACTGTCGGCCCTTGGACAAGCGGGCCTGCCGGAATGAAGCTAGGCGAACGGCAGCGATAAAGCATTGTTCAGCCCGTCGTCAGAATTTCTCCTCCCCGCGCTGTCTCACCGGGTCCGGGAAGTCGCGGTAGAGCGCGAAGAAGACGTCCGTCGCCAGCGAGTTGACCGCGTGATGGAAGCTTTCCACCGGTTCGCTGCGGGTGGCCACATGATTGAAGGCCCGGTCGAGCTGGGCCATGTCCGCGACCTCGAGCAGGATGTGGAACTCGCGTAGCTGCGGCGGGCCGAGGCCGAGCTTGCGGCGCATGATGCGATGCCCGGCGATCAGCCCTTCCGCCTCGAGATGCTGGAAATAGGCCGTCGCCTTGTCGGCGAAGTGGGTATCACTGACCCCGGGCTTGAGGTTGCACCAGATGTGATAGAGGTCCATGGCTAGTCCTCCGCGCCCGTCTCGAACTCGCCCGACTCGAACTCGCCCGACTCGCTGGGCAACGTGTCGATGAAGCGGGCCGGGCGGCCGGCCGGCGGGCCGATCAGCTCGCCGTCGCGCATCACGATGCGGCCGCGGATCACCGTGGCCAGCGGCCAGCCGGTGACCGTCGTCCCTTCGAAGGGCGACCAGCCGCATTTCGCGGCGAGCCATTCGCCGGTGATCTCCCGCCGCGCCTTCAGATCGACCAGCGTCAGATCGCCATCGTAACCGAGCGCGATCCGCCCCTTGCCGGCAAGGCCGTAAATCCGCTGCGCCCCCGCGCTGGTCAGGTCCACCAAGCGCTCCAGGCTGAGCCGGCCGGCGTTCAGGTGGTCGAGCAGCAGGGGGAGGAGGGTCTGCACCCCCGGCATGCCCGAGGGCGTCGCCGGATAGTCGCCCGCCTTCTCCTCCCGGGTATGGGGCGCATGGTCGGAGCCCACCACGTCGACCACGCCCCCGGCCACCGCCCGCCACAGGGCGTCGCGCTCTCCCTCCCCGCGGATCGGCGGGTTCATCTGCGCCAGGGTGCCGAGGCGTTCGTAGCAGTCCGGCGCCGCCAGGGTGAGATGCTGCGGCGTCACCTCGACGGTGGCCAAGTCCTTGTTCTGGGCCAGCAGCGCCATCTCGGCGCCGGTCGTCACGTGCAGCACGTGGACCGGCCGGCCGGCGCGCCGGGCGAGGCCCATCAGCCGCGTCGTTGCCTTGAGGGCCACCTCCTCGTCGCGCCAGACGGGATGCTGATCGACGCTCGCACCGTCGCGCACCAGGGCGAGGCGCTCGCGCAGCCGATCCTCGTCCTCGGCGTGGACCGCTGTCCGCCGGCGTCCGGCCCGCAACACCTCGAGCAGGGTCTCGTCGTCGTCGACCAGGAGGCTGCCGGTCGAGGAGCCCATGAAGATCTTGACCCCGCAGCAGCCCGGCAGGCGCTCCAGGCGCGCCAATTGGTCCAGGTTTTCGGCCGCCGCGCCGATGAAAAAAGCGTGGTCGGTCCAGGCCCGGCCGTGGGCCCGTTCGAGCTTGTCGGCCAGATCCTCGGCGGTGAGCGTGCTGGGCTTGGTGTTCGGCATTTCGAACACTGCGGTCACGCCGCCCAGCGCCGCCGCCCGGGTGCCGCTTTCGAGGTCTTCCTTATGCTCATGGCCGGGCTCGCGGAAGTGCACCTGGGTGTCGATCACCCCCGGCAGAACATGGAGCCCGGCCGCGTCGACGACCTCGGCCGCACGGTCGTTTGCGTGATCGCCGAGACCGGCAATGCGGCCGTCGCGGATGGCGAGGTCTGCCTCGACACGGCCGCTGGGCGTGATCAGCGTGCCGCCGCGCACGATCAGATCGTAGGTCTGGCTCATCTTATGGCCCCGCTTCCATCCCCTTGCATCGAATCGCCGTTCTCGCCACCTTTAGGATCAGCTACAGTCGAGCCGAGCGTGAACGAGCATGAGCCAACCGTCCTACACGATCCTCGAGCACCGCGCGGTGCTGACGCTGGCCGGACCTGACGTCCGCAGCTTCCTGCAGGGCATCGTATCGAACGACGTGGAGCGGGTGTCAACCGAACGTGCCCTATGGAGCGCCTTTTTGACCCCCCAGGGCAAGTTCCTCTACGAGTTCTTCCTGGTGGAACGGCCCGGCGCCGACCCGATTGCCGGCCCGATCGCCGGCCCGATTGCCGGTGGCGGCGCGACGCTCTTCTGGCTGGAGTGCGAGGCCGAGCGGCGGACCGACCTCATGCGCCGCCTCAAGATGTACAAGCTGCGGGCCAAGGTCGAGCTGAGCGACACCGGGGAAGAGTTGGCCGTGGCCGTCCTGTTCGGACCAGGCATTTCCGAGGCGCTTGGCCTGGCCACCGAGGAACTGGGCCGGGCCCGCGACTTCGCCGGCGGCGTCGCCTTTCTCGACCCGCGCCTGGCGGCGCTCGGCGCGCGGGCGCTGCTGCCGAGGGACGGGGCCGAAGCGGCGTTGCAGGCCGCCGGATTCACCGAATCCCGCCTTGAGGATTACGACGGCCTGCGCATCGGCCTCGGCGTCCCGGACGGCAGCCGCGACCTGGAGGTCGAAAAATCGCTGCTGCTGGAATCGGGATTCGACGAGCTGAACGGCCTCGATTGGAACAAGGGCTGCTACATGGGCCAGGAACTGACCGCCCGCACCAGGTACCGCGGCCTCACCAAGAAGCGCCTGCTGCCGGTGGAGATCGACGGCCCGGTTCCCGAGCCCGGCACCATCGTCCGCTGCGGCGAGCGCGAGGCGGGCGTGCTGCGCTCGACGGCGGATGCCCGGGGTCTGGCGCTGCTGCGTCTCGAGCATCTCGGCGAAGAGGCCGCGCCACTCACGGCCGGGGAGGCCAGGCTCACGGTCGTCAAGCCCGACTGGGCGCGGTTTTGAGCCCACAGCACGGAGTCTCCGATCACGAAGATTTGCGGTGCCCCGTCCGGTGGAACTATTACCGCGCCGCGAGGTTTTCCATATAGTCAGCGAAAATAATCGTCGGTAACGAGACTTCATACACAGGGAGACGAGACATGCTTGTGCGTACACTTGCCGCCGCGGCCGTCGTGGCGTTCCTTTCGGTGCCGGCCTTGGCCGGCCAGTGCCCCAACATGGTCGGCCAGATCGACGCCGCTCTGGCCGCCACGCCTGGGCTGAGCGACGACGTCAAGGCTCAGGTAACCGAGCTTCGCAACAAGGGCGAAGAGCTGCACAACTCCGGGGATCACCAGGCATCCGTGGACACCCTAGCGGAGGCGCTGAATCTGCTGGGGCAGTAGCGCCAAAGCGGCGGGTCGAGCGCACTTATTCCGCCGCCGCCAGCGCCGCCTGGGCGGCGGCCAGGCGGGCGATCGGCACCCGGAAGGGCGAACAGGACACATAGTCGAGACCGAGACGCTGGCATTCGGCGATCGAGGCCGGATCGCCTCCGTGCTCGCCGCAGATGCCCATGTGTAGCCCAGCGTTGCCGGCCCGTCCGCGCTCGATGGCGATCGCCACCAGCTCGCCCACGCCCTTGGCATCGAGCGTAATGAAGGGGTCCTGGTCGATGATGCCGCGGTTCTCGTAAGCGCCGAGGAAATTGGACGCATCGTCGCGCGACAAGCCATAGGTGGTTTGCGTTAGGTCATTCGTGCCGAAGGAGAAGAAGTCGGCCAGCTCGGCGATCTCGCGGGCCCTGAGGCAGGCGCGCGGCAGCTCGATCATGGTACCGATCTCGTAAGGTACCTCGACCCCGGCCCCCGCTAGGACCTCGCGCGCCACTTCCTCCACCAGCTCGCGCAGGATCTTCAGTTCGCCACGCATGGCGACCAGGGGGATCATGACCTCGGGGTGGACCGTCTCGCCCGATTCCTTGGCCACCACGACCGCCGCCTCGAAGATGGCGCGCGCCTGCATCTCGTAGATCTCTGGGTAGGTGATGGCGAGCCGGCAGCCGCGGTGGCCCAGCATGGGGTTCACCTCGGCTAGCTTGAGGGCGCGGGCGCGCACCTGATCGACCGCCAGACCCGCCGCCTCGGCCACTTCCACCACCGCCGCCTCATCGTGAGGCAGGAACTCGTGCAGGGGCGGATCCAAGAGCCGGATGGTGACCGGCATGCCGGACATGATGCGGAAGATCTCCATGAAGTCCTGGCGCTGCATCGGCAGGATCTTGTCGAGCGCCTTGCGGCGGCCTTCCGTAGAGTCGGCCAGGATCATCTCGCGCACGGCAACGATGCGTCCGGCTTCGAAGAACATATGTTCGGTCCGGCACAGCCCGATGCCCTCGGCCCCGAAGTCGCGGGCGGTCCGGCAATCGACCGGCGTATCGGCGTTGGCCCGCACCTTCATAGTGCGGTGCCGGTCGGCCCAGGCCATGAACCGCGCGAATTCGCTGGAGAGCTCCGGCTGGATCGTCTTGACCTCGCCCAGCATCACCTCGCCGGTGGAGCCGTCGATGGTGACCAGGTCGCCTTCGCTGAGTTCTACGTCGCGCACCCGCAGCAGGCCGGACTTGCCCGACTTGTAGTCGATGCGCAAATCCGCCGCGCCGACCACGCAGGGCCGGCCCATGCCGCGCGCCACCACCGCCGCGTGGCTGGTCATGCCGCCGCGCGTGGTCAGGATGCCGCGGGCGGCATGCATGCCGTGAATATCCTCCGGACTGGTTTCGATCCGGCAGAGGATGACCTTCTCGCCCGCGCCCGCCTGGGTTTCGGCCTTGTCGGCGCTGAACACCAGCTTGCCGGACGCCGCGCCCGGCGAGGCGGGCAGTCCGCGGGCGATCATATGGCGCTCGGCGTCGGGATCGAGCATCGGGTGGAGCAGCTGGTCGAGGGACGCCGGGTCGACGCGCTGGATCGCCTCGCGCTCGTCGATCACGCCCTCGTCGACCAAGTCCGCGGCGATCTTGAGGGCCGCGGCCGCGGTGCGCTTGCCCGCACGGGTCTGCAACATGTAGAGGGTGCCGCTCTGGACCGTGAACTCGATGTCCTGCATGTCGCGGTAATGCCGCTCGAGCTTGTCGCGCACCGCCAAGAGCTGCTGAAACACTTCCGGCATGGCTTCTTCCATGGCCGGCAGATCGGAATGATTGGCTTGCCGCGCCTCGACGGTCAGGTGTTGTGGCGTGCGAATGCCGGCCACCACGTCCTCGCCCTGGGCGTTGACCAGATATTCTCCGTAGAAAACGTTTTCGCCGGTGGAGGGGTCGCGGGTGAAGGCGACGCCGGTGGCGCAGTCCTCGCCCATGTTGCCGAACACCATGGCCTGAACGTTGACCGCCGTCCCCCAGTCTTGCGGGATGTTGTGGATCCTGCGGTAGGTGATGGCGCGAGGATTCATCCAGGAACCGAACACGGCGCTGATCGCCGCCCAAACCTGGGCTTTCAGATCCTGGGGAAACGGCGCGTCCGTCTCTTCCTCGATTCTGGCTTTGTAGCCGTCGATCACCGTTTCCCAGTCCTCGGCGGTCAAATCGGTGTCTTGGATAAGGCTCCGGTCCTCCTTGTGGAGTTCCAGGATCTCCTCGAAATTGTGGTAATCGACTCCCAGCACGACGTCGCTGAACATTTGGATGAAACGCCGGTAGCTGTCGAAGGCGAAACGGCGGTCGCCCGAATGGCGTGCCAGGCCCTCGACGGTCTCGTCGTTGAGGCCGAGGTTCAGGACCGTGTCCATCATGCCCGGCATGGAGGCCCGGGCGCCGGAACGCACGGAGACCAGAAGCGGGTTGTCGCGTTCGCCGAAGCGCGCGCCCAGCGCCGCCTCGACATCGCAGAGGGCCGCCGACACCTGGGCATCCAGGCCGTCGGGATAGGTCCCCTTCTGGGCGGTGAAATGGCTGCAGACCTCGGTTGTGATGGTGAAGCCCGGCGGCACCAGCAGGCCCAGTGCCGACATCTCGGCCAGGTTCGCGCCCTTGCCGCCCAAGAGATCGCGCATCCCGGCGTTGCCGTCGGCCGCGCCGGCGCCAAAGCTGTAAACCCATTTGGTCATACCGCGTGTACCTTTACTGCCTCAGCTCTCGATCCTGGAAAAGTCGGCCACTTGACCGAGCGTATCACCGATCGCCGCGAGCAGACGCAGGCGATTGGCGCGCAAATCCGCGTCCTCGGTGTTCACCATCACATGATCGAAGAAGTCGTCAACGGGACGGCGCAGCTTAGCCATTGCCTCCATGGCGAGAGAAAACTCCTCAGATTCCAGCGCCTCCTTGGCGCCGCTCGTCGCCTCGTCCAGGTGTTCGGCCAAGGTCTTTTCAGCCGGGTCGACCAAGAGGTCCGAGCGAAGGCCCGCCCGGTAGGACGACTTGTCGCGTTTTTCTTCGATGCGAACGATGTTCTCGGCCCTCTTGTAAGCGGTCAGAAGGTTTTCTCCATCTTCCGAGTTAAGAAAGTCTTGGAGCGCGTCGACGCGGGCCAGCAAGCGCACCAGATCGTCCTCGCCGCCGAGGGCGAAAACCGCCGAAATCAGGTCGTGGCGCACGCCCTTTTCCCTCAGCGCCACCTTCAGCCGGTCGGCGAAGAAATCGAGCAGCGATCCGGTGATGGCCGGCCCCGCCAGTTCGCGGTAAAGGTCTCTCGCCGTCTCGATCACCGGGGTCAGCGGCAGGCGCAGCCGGTTCTCGACGATCAGGCGGATGACGCCAAGCGCCGCCCGGCGCAGGGCGTAGGGGTCCTTCGAGCCGGTCGGCGGCTCGCCGATCGCCCAGAAACCCACCAGGGTGTCGATCTTGTCGGCCAAGGCGACGGCGACCGAGACCGGCGCGCTGGGGCAGCGGTCGTTCGGCCCCAGGGGCGCGTAGTGCTCGGCGATCGCCTCGGCCACTTCCACATGCTCGCCGTCGGCGAGGGCATAGTAGCGGCCCATGACGCCCTGCAGCTCGGGAAACTCGCCGACCATGCCGGTCGTCAGGTCGGCCTTGGCGAGCCGCGCCGCCGAGCGTACCCGGTCGACGTCGGCGCCCGGGATCTGGTGCGCCAAGGCGGTAGCCAGCGCCTGCACCCGGTCGATCTTGGCGTCGAGGCTGCCCAGCTTGGCATGGAACACTATCTGGCTGAGGCCCGGCACCTGGGACGCCAGGCTCCGCTTGCGGTCCTGGTCCCAGAAGAAGCGGGCATCGGCGAGGCGCGCGCGCAAGACCCGCTCGTTTCCGGCGACGATGTTGTCGTACCTCTTGCTGCCCTTTCGCGCCGGCAGGTTGGCGACGAACGCGAAACGGCCGGCCAGCCGTCCGTCCCGGTCCAGGGTGGCCAGATACTTCTGATGGCTGCGCATGGTCGTGGTGAGCACTTCCGGCGGCAGGTCCATGTAGGCGTCGTCGATGCGGCCCATGAGCACCTGCGGCCATTCCACCAGGCCCGCCAGCTCCTCCATCAGGCCCGGATCGTCCTTCAGCGTGAGCCCTTCGGCCTTCGCGAGTTTCGCGGCCTCCGCCGCGATGATCGCCTTGCGCTCCTCCCGGTCGAGGATCACCTTGGCCTTGCGCAGCTTGCTCTCGTAGTCGGCGAAGTCCGTGACTTGGAAAGGCGCTGGCGCCAGGAAGCGGTGGCCAAGGCTGGTGTCGCCAAAGGCCACGGATTCGCCGCCGCCAAGATCCAAGGCGCCCGAAAGCGTCTTGCCCGCGAGCACGGCAAGTATCCCATGGAGCGGCCGCACCCAGCGAAAGCTTCCGGCCCATCGCATGGACTTGGGCCAGGGACAGGCGCGGATGGCATCCGTCAGCAGGCCGGGCAGAACCTCTTCCGCCGGCTGCCCCCTGACATGCCGCACCGCAAAATAAACCGGGCCCTTGCCGGTCTCGCGGACCTCGGCCTCGTCGATCGAGGCAAGGCCGTTGGCTTTCAGGAACCCACGGACCGCGGGCTCCGGCGCGCCCACCTTGGGGCCTTTTTTCTCCTCTGTCCGGTCGGGCTGGCGTTCGGGCAGGCCCTCCACCACCAGCGCCAGGCGGCGGGGTGTGACATAGGCGCTGGCGCCGGTGAAGGTGAGCCCCGCCGTTTTCAACCCGTCGCACACCAGCCGCTTCAGGTCGTCCGCCGCGCGGGCCTGCATGCGCGCCGGGATCTCCTCCGACAGGATTTCGAACAGCAACTCGGGCACCGGCCTAGCCCCCTTCGGCCGCTTGGGCCGACTGGCTGGCAATCTGGCTGGCGAGCCAGGCCTCGCAACAGCCCTTGGCCAGCTCGCGCACCCGGCCGATATAGGCCTGGCGCTCGGTCACCGAGATGACGCCGCGGGCGTCCAGCAGGTTGAACAGGTGGCTCGCCTTCATGCAGAAGTCATAGGCCGGCAGCGTGAGCGGCGGGCTCAGGCCCAGCAGGTGCTTGCATTCGGCCTGGGCGTCCTCGAAGTGGCGGAACAGGATCTCCGTCGTCGCCTGCTCGAAGTTGAAGGCCGAAAACTCCTGCTCGGCCTGCAGGAACACGTCGCCGTAGGTTTTGCCGCCTGCATCGGCCGGGACGCCGTCCCAGTCGAGATCGAAGACGTTCTCGACCCCTTGCACGTACATGGCGAGGCGCTCCAGGCCGTAGGTCAGCTCCATCGAGACGGGATCGCAGTCGAGGCCGCCGACCTGCTGGAAATAGGTGAACTGGGACACCTCCATGCCGTCGCACCAGACCTCCCAGCCGAGCCCCCAGGCGCCCAGGGTCGGGCTTTCCCAGTCGTCCTCGACGAAGCGGATGTCGTGGGCCAGCGGGTCGATGCCGATCGCCTCCAGCGAGCCCAGGTAGAGCGCCTGGCCATCCGGCGGCGAGGGCTTCATCAGCACCTGGAACTGGTAGTAGTGCTGGAGCCGGTTCGGGTTGTTGCCGTAGCGCCCGTCGGTCGGCCGGCGGGAGGGCTGCACCAAGGCGCAGTTCCAGGTCTCGGGGCCGGGCGACCTCAGGGTGGTTGTCTGGTGAGTGGTGCCGGCGCCGACCTCCATGTCGTAGGGCTGCAGCAGCACGCAGCCCCGCCCCGCCCAATAAGCCTGCAGCTTCAGGATCAGGGACTGAAAACAGGTCTCCGGATTGGCGGGCAAATTCTGGCCGCTGCCGGCGACGGTCTCGGGCGAGGGCATGAGGCTTCTGGTGGATGTTGCACCGCAATGAACGGAGCGAACCTTATCCCCCGCACCCGGCTGAATCAAGCAGGGGCGGATGCGCCAACCGCTGGGTCCGAACGCCGCTGGACAGCCCACCGCTCAAGACGGCGGCACCATGTCGCAGACCACGACGGTCGCCGGCTGGTCCTCCCGGGTCCAGAACCAATGCTCGGTGGCTTCGTCTTCCAGAATTGCGATCTCCCGACCCGCCGGATAGTCGCGCTCGCCGTCGGCGCGGCCCTCGGTCCAGGAGCCCGACAGGGTCCAGACCAGGCCCGGGCGCGTCGCGTGGCTGTGCCGCGCAATCTGCCCGCCGGGCTCGGGCGTGTGATCTCACGCATTTGCAGGACAGAGCCGTCGAGGCCGATTTGGGCCTACAGCGAGGCCTCGGGCAGCACGCCGAGCGAAGTGACGCTCACTCCCTTGTGTTCCGTCGGTACTTCGCTTTGGGCCTGGCTTACGTTCTCCCATCCACCCAGCGCCCAACCGGCGGCGAACAGGGCCAAACCGGCCGCAAGGGCGCCGCTGCGCCTTAGCGCCGTGGTTTTCGTCTGCATGATGGGCTCCCCCTCTTTCATGCCCGGTCAAATCACACAATATGGCCCCGCAAGCCCGCGTCGACGGGGCCTTCTCGGCAACTCACGCCCACCCTATGCCCTGGCGCGCAGGCGCATCTTGATCGGCCCTTCGGCGCGCCCGTTGATCATCTGCTGCAGATGGGCGTTGTCCGCCCCATCGATTTCGCTGGTCGGCCCGGCCCACAGGATGCGGCCCTCGTGGATCATGAACAGGTGATCGTAGTGACGGCGCGCGGAGTCCATGTCGCTGGTGATGCAGAACGCCGTCGCGCCCAGCTTGTCCACGGCGTTGCGGACCATGGCGTTGATTCGGTTGGTGGTGATGGGGTCGAGCCCGGCCGTCGGCTCGTCGAGCAGCAGCAGGGCCGGGTCGCCGGCGATCGCCCGGGCGATGCCGACTCGCTTCTGCATGCCGCCGGACAGGTCGACGGGATAGAGATCGGCCGTATCCGGTGTCAGGTTGACCATGGCGAGCTTTTCGATCGCCACCTCTTTCGCCCGCCCGCGGTCGAGGCGCTGGCGGTTGATCAGCTTGAAGGCGATGTTTTCCCAAACCGGCAGGCTGTCGAACAGGCCGCCCTGCTGGAACAGCATGCCCAAGGTCTCGATCAGCGCCGTCCGCTCGCGGCCCCTGAGGCCGGTCATTTCCTGTCCACCGACCTCGATGGTGCCGCTGTCCGGCGCGTAAAGGCCGGCCAGGCATTTCATCAGCACCGACTTGCCCGAGGCCGCCGGGCCGATCAGCACCGAATTCTTGCCCGCCGGAATGGCCAGGTCGATGTCTTGCAGCACGCGATTGTGCCCGAAGGCCATGCTGAGGCCGGAGACGCGGACTTTGATCTCTTGGCCGGCGGTCATGGAGGCGGTCATGGAGGCGGGGCGGTGCTTAATAGGGGCAATCGCTGCGCCCGCAGGAGGTGGCGCCGCGGGCTGCTACATAGGCCCCGCACTTGGGGCACTGGACCAGATCCTCGACCACCCCGCCGGCATCGGCGCCGCCCTTTCGGCCGGCGACCCAATCGCGCAGCTGGTCGCCGAGGTTGCCGCCTTTAGCGCCGCCGCCGGCTTTCGCTTCCGCGTCGCGCGCCTGCTGCAGCCGGCCCACGAACTTGAAGCCGTACCAAACCGCCCCGATGACGGCGGCAAGGACCAGGAGTTTCTGGATGGAGAAACCGAGCATGAATTGGTTCTAGGAGCGTGGCGGCAGGCGGTCAAGCCGGCCTGTGGGGAATCTCAGAGTGTTAGCGCTTCGCGTGGGCAGGTTCCGATAAACACTAGAGCCGCTTTAGAGGCCATAGCGCGACCAGAGGGCGCGTTCTTCGGCGGCTTCGACCAGCGCATGCGCGGAGGCCGCCAGGTCGAGACCCCCTAATCCGCCGGCGGCGATGCCAAACGGGAGGCGCAGGCGGCGCGGTCCGTCGATCACCCGCAGGCGCACCTTCTCGCCGAAGCGCGCCCGCATCACCTGGCGCAGGTCGCCGAGGCCGTCGACCAAACCCAGCTCCAGCGCCCGCCGGCCGGTCCAGAACTCGCCATTGAACAGCTCTTCCTCCGCGCCATTTAGGCGTTCGCCCCGGCGCGCCCGGACATAGTCCTTGAAGCCGCCGTGGATGTCCGTCTGGAGCGACTTCAAGCGTTCGATATCCTCCGGCCGTTCGGCGCGGAAAGGGTCCAGCATCGACTTGCGCTCGCCGGAGGTGTGGATCCGCCGTTCGACTCCGATGCGGCTCAAAAGCTCGGGAAAACCGAATCCAGCGGAGATCACCCCGATCGAGCCGATGATCGAGGAATCGTGGGCATAGATCTCGTCGGCGGCACAGGCAAGCCAGTATCCGCCGGAGGCCGCCACGTCCTCGGCGAAGGCGATCACCGGCACCTTCTTCTCCTCGGCCAGGGCACGGATGCGGTCGCCGATCAGAGCCGACTGGACCGGTGACCCGCCCGGCGAGTTGATGGCGAGCGCGACCGCGCTGAGCCGCGGCGTCTTGAAGGCGCGCTCGATCAACCGGGCCTGAGACGCCAGGTTCAGGCCCCGCCGGAATTGGCCGAAACTGCCGATCACCCCGGCGAGCCGGAGCACGTTGACCACCGGCGGCGGTTCCTTGAAGCGGCGCAGCGGCAGGTGGCGGAGCAGCGAATAAAGGTCCATGACGGGGAAATGTAGGAACTTGCCGGCGGTTTGCCAACGGTTGAGCTGTATCGTGACCGGACGGCGGGCGATCAGAGTGCGAGACCACGCCCTTCGCGCAGCACGCGTTCGGCCGCCGGAGTGAAGCGGTTCTCGGTGGTGTGCAAGACCAGACCGGCCGCCAAGGTGAGCGGCGCGCGCACTCCTTTGCGGGCGCGGACCAGCACTCGCCGCGCCGCCTCGCCCGGCTTCGGCCAAAGCGGAAAGACGATGGCGCCGCCGGCACGCCCCCGAAAGGCTGCTAGCAGATCTTCGAGCCGGTCGGCGCGGTGGATGAAGGTCACCGCGCCTTTGCGCCTAACATGGGCGAGCGCCACCTCGACCCAGTCGTCCAACGCCGCCCCGTCTTCGCGGGTCGCCGTGGCCTTGGCGGGTTCTGGCGCCGCGGCCATCTCGGCCCGGTGATGCGGCGGGTTGCAAATTACCTCGTCGAAGCCGCCCCGGGCCGATGGAATATCAACCAATAGACTGCGGTCGGCGATATCGCCTTCGACGACCTCGAAGCGGTGCGCCCAATCATTGAGAGCCGCGTTGTCGCGCGCCAGGGTCGCCAGTTGAGGCTGCACCTCGATCCCGGTCACCTGGGCCTCCGACAGCCTTGCCAGCAGGCACAGCGTGGCGGCGCCGACGCCGCAGCCTAGATCGAGCACGGAACACGGCCCCCCCGGCGGCACCGCCGCGGCGAGGAATACCGGGTCGATCGCCGCCCGATAACCGTCAGCCGACTGACGCAAACGGACCCGCCCGTTCAGCAGCCGATCCTCCGTCACCGAGGCGGCGGGCGCGGGCCTGGTCATTCCGGCAGCTCCTCCCCGGCCTCGGTCAGGATGCGGCGCGCGCGCTCGTAGTCATCGTCCACCACCGCGAGGCGGCGCGGGATGGCGAGCGCCGAACCCTCGATCACGCTGGTGTGGCTGTCGAACACCAGGGCCTCGATCCCGGCGTCGGCCAGGAGCGCCGTTAGCCAGCTCAGCTTCACTATGTCATTCGTCCTGAGCAGTTCCCTCATTTCTGCCCTCGCTTTCCTCCGATCAAGCGTATCCACGGCGAGACTTGACGAGGCCGCGGCCTTGACGCCGGCCCGCGGCTCCCTATGCTGCCAAGCTCTGGCCCACTTTTCCAAGCCAAAACAGGATTTTGGCGTTATAGTTGGGTTGGTGTGAGGCCTGGATCGAGGCCAGGTCGGAGGAAGAGGGGGCGGATTTCTTGGCGATTGCCGACGTCCAGCACGTGTCGGAGCAAGCGCTACCCAATGGGCTGGCGCAATTGACCGCGCTCACCCGCGAGGATCTGCAGGCGGTCAACACGATCATCCTCGAACGCATGCAATCCGAGGTGGCGCTAATCCCGCAACTGGCCGGCCACGTGATCGCCGCCGGCGGCAAGCGCCTGCGGCCCATGTTGACACTGGTTTCGGCGAGGCTCTGCGGCTACCAGGGCCGGCGCCACATGGCACTCGCCGCCTGTGTCGAGTTTATCCACACCGCGACCTTGCTGCACGACGACGTGGTGGACCACAGCCACCTGCGCCGCGGCCTGGAGACGGCAAACTCGCTCTGGGGCAACAAAGCCAGCGTGCTGGTGGGCGACTTCCTGTTTAGCCGAGCCTTCCAAGTGATGGTCCAGGACGGCTCGCTCGAGGTCCTGAAGATCCTGTCCGATGCCTCGGCGATTATTGCCCAAGGCGAGGTGGCGCAGTTGATCACCGCCAACGACATGGAGACCAGTGAGGCGGACTACGTAAGGGTGATCAGCGAGAAAACCGCGCCCCTGTTCGAGGCAGCGTGCCGCATCGGTGCCGTGGTCGGCGAGCGACCCTCCGCCGAGCAGGAGGCGCTCGGCCGCTATGGCCGCAACTTCGGCATTGCCTTCCAATTGGTCGACGACGTGCTGGACTACTCTGCCCGCCAGGCGGATCTCGGCAAGACCATCGGCGACGACTTCCGCGAGGGCAAGATCACCCTGCCGGTCGTGTTGGCCTTCGCCCGGGGCAGCGAGGAGGAACGACGGTTCTGGTGCCGTTGCCTGGAAGACCTGGAGCAACGCGACGCCGACCTGGGCCGCGCGCTCGGCCTGATGGACCGGCACGGTGCGCTGGACGACAGCCTGGACCGGGCGCGCGCCTACGGAAACGACGCGATCGATTCCCTGGCGGTGTTCGAGGACAGCCCCTATCGCCGTGCCATGATCGAGGTGGTCGAGTTCTGCATCGAGCGGGCCTACTAAACCCGATTTCTACCCAGGCGACGGGCTTTGGTATGAGCGGGACGCTCTGACGCGTGTAAAGCTTTCGTTAACCATGACTAACGCATGATCGTGCGCACCCCCTGGGCCACCATTCGGGTGGAGAGACACCAGAGTGAGCGCGCTTACTATTCCGTTCCTCATCAAGGGACCGTCGTTTTCGGCCGGCATGGCCGGGGAGCTGGAGAACGGCGAGTTCCGCGCCGCGCTGTCCAATGCCGACGCGGTGGCGTTCTTCGACTACTGGCTGGCAAGGTGCTCTAGGACCGGCATCCCCGAGAAGGCCGACATCGACCCAATCGAGCTGCCCCGGCTGCTGCACGCCATCTACATCGAGGAGTGGGATCAGGAACGCCAGCAAAGCCGAATCAGGCTGGCCGGCGAGTTTCACCGCGAAGTTGCGGGCTTCAACGTGCAGGGCTTGAGCGTAGACGAGCATGCCAGCGGCGAAACCAGCGAGATCTGGAAGCAATGTGACCAGCTCAATTTTTTCCAGCTGCGCCCGACCTTCTGCGGTTATGACCTGGGGCACGTAAAGAAACCGTTCCGCTATCTCGCCGATCTCACTCTGCCGGTGCGCGCCGGCCCTGACGAGGTGCACGCCTTCGGGTTCATCTGGCCGCTCGAGGCCTGAGCGCAAGTTCGCCGCTGGTTTATACCAAATCTCGATGATAAAGACCCATCTCACCGTGATATATCGCTCGCTCCCTGGGCGCGGATTGCGCCGTGGTGCGCGCCACCACCAGCGACCCGCCCCATGTGCCCGAAGGGGCGGCCGAGCGAGCGATATATCGCGGCCTCCGGTGGGGCGTAGCCGCCCTCCGGATGCGTCGCGGTGCTTGCCCGATGTCCCGGGAATCCATGGGGCATCGCCCGCGGGCCCTCTCCTGCCGAGCAACCGGGATACGCGATCGTAGGGGTATCATATGTTAGATTCTATCCACTAGGTACTTGGATACCCTGGCCGAGAGGGGAGGCACGGTGGCGGGCGGAGAGCAACGAGGCCTGGGCGACTTCGTCTACGTGATCGTCGGCGCCGGCTCGGCCGGCTGCCTGCTGGCGAACCGGCTGTCGGCGGATGCCGACCAGCGGGTCCTGCTGCTCGAGGCCGGCGGCAAGGACAGCTATTTCTGGATCCACGTCCCCATCGGCTATCTCTACACCCAGAACAACCCGCGCACCGACTGGTGCTTCAAGACCGAGCCGGAGGCGGGATTGAACGGCCGCGCGCTCGCCTATCCGCGCGGCCGGGTGCTCGGCGGCTGCTCGTCCATCAACGGCATGATCTATATGCGCGGCCAGGCCCGCGACTACGACCTGTGGCGCCAGCTCGGCAACACCGGCTGGGGCTGGGAGGACGTCCTGCCCGGTTTTACGCGCGCCGAGGACTTCTATCGCGGGGCCGACGCCCTGCACGGCGCCGGTGGCGAATGGCGGGTCGAGGACTTGCGCCTCTCCTGGGAGATCCTCGACGCCTTCCGCGACGCTGCGGCCGAGGTCGGCATCCCCAAGATTGACGACTTCAACCGCGGCGACAACGAAGGCTGCGGCTACTTCCACGTGAACCAGAAGCGCGGCGTGCGCTGGAACACGGCGAAGGCTTTCCTGCGCCCGGTCATGAAGCGGCCCAACCTGACCGTCCTGACCCACGCTCAGGCCATGCGCATCCGATTCGACGGACGGCGGGCGACGGGGGTCGAGGTCCGCGACAAGGCCGGCGCGGCCAGCGCCGCCGCCCGGCGCGAGGTGATCCTGGCAAGCGGCGCCATCGGATCGCCTCAGCTGCTGCAGCTCTCCGGCATCGGCCCGGCCGCCCTGCTCCAGAAGCTCGGCGTGCCGGTCGTCCACGAACTGAAGGGAGTCGGCGAAAACCTTCAGGACCATCTGCAGATCCGCCTGGCCTTCAAGGTCGCCAACACGCGGACCATGAACGAGCGGGCCAACAGCCTGGTCGGACGTATCGGCATGGGCCTGGAATATCTTCTGTTCCGCCGCGGTCCCTTGACCATGGCGCCCAGTCAGCTCGGCGCCTTCGCGAAATCCGATGCCGCGCGCGAGACGCCCGACCTGGAGTACCACGTCCAGCCGCTCTCGCTGGAGAAGTTCGGCGAGCCGCTGCATCCTTTTCCGGCTTTTACCGCCGCGGTCTGCAACCTGCGGCCGGAGAGCCGGGGCAGCGTCCGGATCCGCAGTCCCGATCCCTTTGCCGCCCCGGCGATCAAGCCCAACTACCTGTCGAGCGCCCGCGACCGAAAGGTGGCGGCCGAGGCGATCCGCCTGACCCGGCGGATCTGCGCGGCGCCTGCCCTCAACCGCTTCGCGCCCGAGGAGTTCGAGCCCGGAACCCACCTCACCAGCGACGAGGAGCTGGCCGCGGCGGCTGGCGACATCGGCACCACCATCTTCCACCCGGTCGGAACGGCGATGATGGGCCAGGACGACATGGCGGTGGTGGACGAGCGGCTGCGCGTCCATGGCCTCGCGGGGCTGCGGGTGGTGGATGCCTCGATCATGCCGACCATCACCTCGGGCAACACCAACGCGCCCACCATGATGATCGCGGAAAAGGCCGCCGCTATGATCCGCGAGGACCGCCGCGGCTGACCTTCCAGGATAATCGCCCAATACCAAATCTCGATAATAATCACCCATTTCACCGCGGTCTCTTGCCCGCGTGCTAGGCGCGGGTGGCGCCGTGGTGTGGGGCACCACAAGGCGCCCGCCCCATGAAATGGGTGATTATTATCGAGACTTGGTATTAGCCGCAGAGGGCCTCTGTGATCGCGTCGATTGCGGCCAGGGTGGTCATCAGGAATCCGAAGTTCAGATAGTCAGGCCAGGTCGAGAGCTTGACCACGACGATTTCATTCGGCGGGTCGATATAGATCAGCTGGCCGAACACGCCGCGGGCCATGAATTGGGCCTTTCCCACATCGCGAATCCAGAACTGGTTGCGATAGGCGGCGCGCGGAAAGACGTCCTTGTAGGGACCGGCGAAGGCCTCCGGCTCGCCGGCCAGCGTGTCCTCCACGTAATCGGCCGGCAGGATCTGCAGGCCGTTGAAGCGACCGCCCGAGCCGTACATCTGCCCGAAGCGCGCATAATCCCGCAAGGTTGCGTTGAAGCCGCCGTCGGCACTTGCGAAGCCGGCGGGATCGACGGTGAAGTTGGCGTCGCGCTCCGCGCCCAAGGGCTGCCACAGCTCCCGGCTGACCAGCTCGGCCAGAGGCGAGCCGGTCGCACGTTCCATCACCCAGGCGATGACATCCGTTTCGATGGAGCGGTAGAGGAAGGGGCCGCCGTGTTCGCGCTCTTTCGGCAGGGTCAGGATGAAGTCGTACATATTGTCGGGAATGTCGTCCGCCCCGTGCGGCCGTGGTTTCCAGCCGCACACGATCTCCTCTCTGGAAACGTCCGAGTCCGCGCGCCCATAGTCTTCTGAGAAGCGCACGCCGCTCCGCATGTCGAGCAGATGACGCAAGGTGGCGTCGGCGTATCCGCAGCGGGACAGCTCCGGCACGTGGGTGGTCAGGGGCGCCTCGGGGTCGATCACGCCGCGGCCAATCAAGACTCCGGCGACGGCGCCCGTGATCGATTTCGCAACCGATTGGGACAAATGCAGGGTTTCGCCGGTCATGCCGATGAAATAGCGCTCCATGACGATACGTCCGCGATGGAGCACCAGGAAGCCATCCGTGTAGGTGTCCAGGAGTGTCTGGCCGAGTGTGGTTGGCTCGCCCTCGTAGGGCGCGACGGCGAGGTTGTCGAGGTCTTGCAGGTCGGTCTCCAGACGTGCGGCATGGCCGCTGCCGCGGCGGACCTCGACGGTCGGTATGATCTCGCGAATATGCTGGAAGGCCCAGCGATTGAACGGCGGAAAATCCCAGTTGGCGAGCGTAACCCGTTGATCCGCTGGCGGCGGGAATCCCTCTGCGATGCCGAACTCCATGAAGGAGGGGGGGTGCCGGCTCGAGGGGTCGCTATCGTCGTTCAATCTACCCGACTCCTTTTGCAGCCTTGGCGGGTGAATATCGCCAACAGCCGGCGAACTCACTGGGGCAAAAGCAAATCTACTAAAACACTCTCTTCCCGTGACAAAATCGATGCTATCCTCGAATATCAGGAATGCAAAGTTGAACGCCTTGATTTCAATGAGGCTATGGGCCGATTGTGCTGCTACTTTAGGTCCATCAAAAACGGCTCCATTCAAGGAGTTGTCTATCGTGTGAACCAAGGGAGGTTTTGCAATGAGTGAGCTAGAGTACTATTCGAACCTGCTCACGCTAGGAAAGATCAGCCGGCGTGAGTTCATGGGCCGGGCCGTGGCGCTTGGCGCGACCGCCGCGCTCGCCACATCCATGGCTGGCAAGGCCGCAATGGCGGCCGAGCCGAAGAAAGGCGGCCGCTTCAGGCTGGCGCTGACCGGCGGCTCGACTGCAGATTCGCTCGATCCGGCGCTCATCAACGACACCTACATGATCAACGTGCTCTTCGGGCAGCTCAGGAACTGCCTCACCGAGATCTCGGAGAACGGCGAGCTGATCGGCGAACTGGCGGAGAGCTGGGAGGCCTCGGACGACGCGGTGATCTGGACCTTCAAGCTGCGCCAAGGCGTCGAGTTCCACAATGGCAAGACGCTAGATTCCAATGACGTCGTGGCATCCCTCAACCATCACCGCGGCGAGGAGACGAAATCGGCGGCCAAGGGCATCATCGCGGACATCACCGACGTCAAAGCCGACGGCAAGGACACGGTGGTCTGCACGCTCAGCGGCGGCAACGCCGACTTTCCTTACCTCATCAGCGACTACCACCTGTTGATCTGCCCCGCCAATTCCGAGGGCGGGATCGACTGGGAGTCGGGCGTGGGCACGGGCGGCTTCGTGCTCGACTCTTTTGAGCCGGGCGTCCGCACCCTTACCAAGCGGAACCCGAACTACTGGAAGGAGGGCCGCGGCCACTTCGACGAGGTGGAAACGCTGTATATCGCCGACGTGACCGCGCGGACCAGCGCGCTGCAGACCGGCGAGATCGACGCCATGAACCGCGCCGACCTCAAGACCATCCACCTGCTGAAGCGCGCGCCCGGCGTCACGGTCATCCAGACCACCGGCAATCAGCACATCACCCTGCCGATGTTCACCGACGTGGCGCCGTACGACAACAACGACCTGCGCCTGGCGCTGAAATATGCCATCGACCGGGAGGAGTGGCTCAGGGTCATCTTCAAAGACCTTGGCCAACTCGCCAACGACTATCCGGTCGGACCGGCCAACCAGTTTCTGGCAACGGAAGAGGAGATCCCGCAGCGGGCATACGATCCGGACAAGGCCAAGTTCCATTTGAAGAAGGCCGGCTACGACAGCATCGATCTGAAGCTTCATATGTCGAATACGGCCTTCGAGGGCGCCGTGGATGCCGGCACGCTCTATGCGGAAAAGGCCAGGCCCGCCGGGATCAACCTGGAGATCGTGCGCGAGCCCGATGACGGCTACTGGGATAACGTCTGGCTGGTCAAGCCCTGGGTCGCCAGTTATTGGGGCGGCCGGCCGACCGAGGACTGGGTCTTCTCGCAGATCTATGCCACCGGCGCCGACTGGAACGAGACCCACTTTGCCAACGAGCGGTTCATGGAGCTGTTGACCCAAGGCAAAGCGGAGCTGGACAACACGAAGCGCCGTGAGATCTACGTGGAGATGCAGCGCATCATGCACGACGAGGGCGGCGCCGTCATCCCGGTCTACATGAGCTACGTCATGGCCGCCAGCGACAAGCTCCATATCCCGGAGCAGCTCGGCAACAACTGGGAGATCGACGGCGAAAAGGCCCAGGAACGCTGGTGGTTCGCATAGGTTAATCGAACCGGCCGTCCTCTCGGCGGTCCGCACTGCGAAGGCCCGGCGGCAAAGCCGGGCCTTCGTGCTTTTTGGGCCGTGGACGCTAGTTTCCATTGGGATGTGGCCGATTTCTCTATTGGGTTTTTCGATCCGGCCCGGATAGACTAGCGACATGGACTCCACCCAAGTCTGGATTGAGCGCGCCCGACCGGCTCACGTGGCGATCATCATGGACGGCAACGGCCGCTGGGCGCGCAGCCGTGGCCTGCCGCGCTCGGCGGGCCACAGCCGTGGGGCCGAGGCGCTCCGCCGTGCCGTTACGGCGGCCATTGAACTGGGCCTCGATTACCTGACGGTCTTTGCCTTTTCGGCGGAGAACTGGCGCCGCCCCGTCCGCGAGGTCGATGGCCTGATGGGGCTGCTGCGGCATTACCTGATGGGGGAGATCAGCGAACTCGATGGAAATGGCGTGCGCCTGCGGTTCATTGGCGCGCGTGAGCGCCTGCCGGCCGACATCATCGCGCTGATCGACGACGCCGAGGCCCGCACGCTCGGCAATCGCCAACTGACCCTGGTGGTGGCGCTCAATTATGGCGGGCGTCAGGAGTTCGTGGCGGCCGCCCGCCGACTGGCGGCAGCCGCAACCGCCGGCCGCCTGGACCCGGAGAAGATCGACGAGGAACAAGTGGCTGGGGCGCTGTTCACGGCGGGCCTGCCGGACCCGGATCTGGTGATTCGCACCAGCGGCGAGCGGCGGATCAGCAATTTCCTGCTGTGGCAGACGGCCTACAGCGAACTGGTCTTTCTCGACAAATTCTGGCCCGACTTCGCAAAAGAGGACCTGGAGGCAGCAATACTCGAATATCAAGACCGCCAACGCCGCTATGGGGCGGTGGAGGAGGCCGGGTAGGGCCGAGCGGCGCCCTCATCTCCATCGAAACCGCGAGAGCGTGAGCCCTCGATCGTCTAAATAACCCGGGGCTAATAGCTCTAGATCGGGTCCTTTGACCGGACCCCCATCGCTTCGGCTTGCATTCCGCGATGCGACCCAACAAGATGCGCATCGCACCGCAACGAGCGTGAGACATGCCCGCATTCATTTCGGACCAAAGGCGTCTCGATGCGGCGCGGCGCGTTTTCGAACACCTGGCGAAGGTCGTCGATATCCCGTTCTCGCTGCGGCTGTGGGACGGCACCATGGTTCCGCTCGGGCACGATGCCACGGAGCATCGATATTTCTCGATCAGCAGCCCGGGCGTGCTCGGCGCTCTGTTGCGCCGGCCGTCACTCGACAATTTCTTCCGGCACTACGTCAGCGGGCATATCGACGTGCACGGCGACGACCTCATTGCCTGCCTCGAGGTCGCGCGGATCAAGAGAAAGGAGTCGAACATCCGTTTGGGCGATCTGCGCAAGGGGTTCCCCTGGGTCCAGGCGCTGCCGTTGCTCTTTGCCCGCGACCAGCAGGTCCAAATTGGGCACCAGGTCGAGGGGGCAGAGGCGGGCCGTGCCCAGACGAAGGTCGACGACAAGGACCTGATCCAGTTTCACTACGACACCAGCAACGCGTTTTATGCGCTCTTTCTGGACCCCGAGATGGTCTACTCCTGCGGCTATTTTACCGATTGGTCCAATTCGCTGGACCAGGCGCAACGGGACAAGCTCGACATCATTTGCCGCAAGCTGCGTCTGCGGCCCGACGAGAGCTTTCTCGATATCGGCAGCGGGTGGGGTTCGCTGCTGTGCCATGCGGCGCAGCATTACGGCGTGCGCGCCCACGGGGTGACCCTGTCCCAGGCCCAGTTCGACTACGCGAAGGACAAGATCGAGCGGCTCGGGCTGCAAGACCGGGTGACGGTGGCGCTGTGCGACTACAGGACGCTCGAGGGCCGCTACGACAAGATCGCCAGCATCGGCATGTACGAACATGTCGGGATCGCCAACTACGAGGCCTATTTCAAGAAGATTCGCAGTCTCCTGAACGACCGTGGGATCTTCCTCAATCACGGGATCACACGCCGCGCCAAGCGCAAAATCGAGAATTTCGGAAAGATCAGCCCGGGCAAACGCGTGATCCTCAAATACATCTTTCCCGGCTCCGAACTCGATCACATCGGCCACACCCTGCAGGTGATGGAATCCTGCGGCTTCGAAATCCATGACGTGGAAGGTCTGCGTTTGCATTACGCAAGGACCTGCCGGCTGTGGCACGACCGCCTGGTGGCGCGGCGCGAAGAGGCGATCGCGCTGGTCGGGCCCGAGCGTTACCGCATGTGGATCGCCTATCTCGCCGGCGTCACGGGTGGGTTTGAAAACGGGCCTTCGCACGTGTTCCAGACCGTGGCGGCCAAACAGGCCGCCAAGGCCGCCTCGCCGCTGCCGCCGACCCGCGACGACCTCTATCGGGCCGCCCCGCCCCAGGGCCACGGGCGCGATCCGGAAATGGCGCCTCCGGACTAGCCGCTGATGTTGGGAACGCCGCCCCGCTGCCAGACCATTGCATGACGCGGCAGTCGTGGTTGTCGATGCGCAAACGGGCGCAAGAGGGCGTTTCATATTGCCTGCCATTCCACCTGGGCGGCTAGCCATCAGGGGCGATCCCTATGGGTCAGTATCAACAAGATTTGGTATCAGCTCATGGCAGGTTGCGGAAAGTGCGGGTTTGCGATTGAGTCCCACTGAGCAAGAGGATTTTTTTATGAACAAGGAGATCATCTATTCTGCGCCGGAACTCGTCGAGGTGTCGTACCAACATAATCTCAAGGCCGTGGTTCTAATATGGTTTAGCGAGTACGACGAAGGAACCGGCGTGAAAGACGCCGTCTATGCGGCTCTGGATTACGTCCGCCAACACGACGTGAAGAATTGGCTTGCGGACCTCTCGATATCGCGACGCGGCTTGACGCCAAGCGATCAAGAATGGGTAGGGAGCGATGAATTCCGCGAAGCTATCGTCGACTCACCATTGCGCAAATTCATGCTGATACCGCCCTCCCCGGAAACCGGTCAGGATATTGGTTGGCTTGCTGAGTGGGAAGCGAACACGTTGGCAAGTTTCGGGGAGGATGTAGAAGCCAAACTGTCGAGTGACCCCGAAGATATTCATTCATTCTTTGTCGGTTGAGAATCGCCGCTTCGAGTCAAAACGGACCTAAACTGAGGCCACGTATGTGGACAACCGGCGGCGCCATCCGCAAGGATTGTTCGCCTCCGCCGGGCGCGACTCTGAAATTCATGTCAAAGGAGGCGCCCGTCACGGATCTCCCAGCAACTTTTGGGCTTCAACGGGCGCAGCGTCGGTGTTCAGCTCATCTTTGCTGCGCTTCCGCCGATTGCCGCCTTTCGCGAAGCGAGGCTATTTTTTTGTAGGCCACATAGTATTTGTAGATGTTGCGGACATAGATGACCGGTTCGCGGCTGATGGTCTTGGCGGCGGCGATCTCTAGCTGGCCAAACCATTTGTTCGGATCGAGGCCCATCTGAAGCGCCTTTTTCTGCGCCTTTGAGATGTTGGCCGGCCCGGCATTGTAGGCGGCAAAGGACAAGAGCACCCGATCCAGGGGCTCGATGTCCGCGGAGTCGAAGTATCGGTCTCTCAGAAACCGAAGGTATTTGACGCCGGCATGTATGTTGGGATCGGCCTGCTCGATGTTCTGGATGCCGACGTTTGGATCGGCGGCGGTGGTCGGCAAGACCTGCATGATCCCGATCGCCCCGGCTTTGCTTCGCGATCCCTGATCGAGCTTCGATTCTTGATAGCCTTGCGCCACGATCATGAGCCAGTCGAACTCATACTGCCCGGCGTACTTCTTGATGATGTCTATCGCCGCCTCATACTTTTTCTGCGCCTCGCCGGAGCGCACATCGTCGATCCAATCGGTGTTGGCCAGGTAGCGCTTGATCAGGATATTCCCCAGCAGGGTTCCTTTCTTGGCCACCTTTACGAAGCCGTTGATGGCTCCCAGCAGCTTCGGGGTGTCTTTGCGCACCGCCCAGGCGATGGAGCCGCCTTCGTGAATCGCCAGATCTTGATGGACCTTTATGTTCTCGAAGACTTGCGCCCAAAGGGCGGCTTTGTGGCTGTCGACGATGACGGCCGGGATCAGGCCGGCATTCACCATCTCGAGGAGGTCATAGTCTTCCAAGACTTCATCGGTTTCGACGATTGGGATCTCCTCCTGCCCCGCCTTCTTGCGGGTTCGATTCAAGGCCGACAGGTGCTCGAAGTAGCTGCTTGATCTGCGGATATGAAGCTCTGTTGAGACCAGATCGTCCAGACCCGCCACATCCGGCGCGGCGGGGCCGGTGATGACCAGCTCGCGCACGTCCGGATAGGTTGGGTCGGAAAACGCCACTTGAGCCTGCCTGGCTGGCGTTATAGTCAGGTTTGCTGCGACAATATCGCCTTTGCCATCAAGCAAATAGGGCAAAAGGTCGTCGCGCGAAACGGGCATGATGATGACCTGTAAGGCGCCCGCTTTGGTTCCGGTGAGCTTCGAAAGATGCTCTTCGAAAGCGCGGGAGAGATCGACCGCCAGGCCTTTCTGTTCGATGCCGTCATAGGTGAGATAGAGCGGATTGTGAGCGGTGAGGAGCCGGACGAAGCCCCGCTCGACCATGCCATCGAGATCGCCGGTCCAGGCTTCGAGCACGTGATCGATAATCTCGGATTTGGCAACGGTGGCATGAGTCGCCACGTCTGACGTCTGGGCGGAGGACCGAGTCTGGGCGTCTGCCTCTGTCGCCGCCTGGGCGGATTTCAGTGTATTGCTGGAGGCCGTCTGCGGATCGAGGGTGAGCGTTGCCGCCGCCTCGTCATTGCCATCCTTCATAAAGACAATAGAGAGAAGCACACCTAGGACGAGCGTTGAGACAACGGCGCCTGTCAGCAGAAAAGCCTGTTTTTGTTTCATGGATCTCGCTCAAAGCCTCAGTTTATCTGGATCTCCACCCTCCTATTTTCCTGTTCCTCTACCCCATCGTTGGTATCCACCCGGGGGTCTTCCTCCCCTCGACCCTTGGTGATCACGTCAGCGGCGATCCCTTTGCCGAGCAAATATTCGCGCACGGCGAAGGCGCGCCGCTCGGATAGCCACTGGTTATACCTTGCCGGCCCGGAGGTGTCGGCGTGGCCAACCAAGGTGACGTTGCTGGAACCTATCGCGAAGACGCCCTGGGCCGCACGATCGAGGATGCTGGCCGCCTCCGGCCGGATTTCCGTTTTGTCGAAGTCGAAAAAAACCAGGTAGTCGCGCGCTGACGGCTCGGCCGCGGGCGCCTCGGCCCCCAACTCGTCTGCCGATTCGGTCGCGACCTGGGCTGTTTCGGTCTTGCCGGTCCCCACCCAGAAAACGCCGCCGTTCAGGCTCGAGAGGCCCTCCCCATCGGACGCAAAGCTGAAACTCGGACACACGGCCAAGGTCGCCAAGAGCGGCAACGACAAGCCATGGAGGAGGGACCGAACCATTGATCTCCGATCGTCATGCGGCAGGTGACGGGCGAATCGGGAGGGAATCGTGCCCAAAGATGACCCGGCCCGCAAGGTTTGATGGCGCCGCAAGGTTCTCGCTTGGCGGCTCTCCAACACCATGGACGTCGATTTCTGTGTCGAGGCCCTGGAGGCGGCTCTGGCGCGGCATGGCCCGGAGATGGCGCCAGAAGCGCTGGCGGCATGAAAATCATCATGGGATCCCACCTAACAATCGCCGCCAAGCTGTCCAACGATTGGGGACCACCTCAACATTGCGAGCGTCAGGTCACCCCTTGGGCTCGGCACCTTCGCCGATCCATTGGCGGCACATACCGGCTACGACGAAGATGAGCGCGTTGGCGGCCTTATGGCCAAGGGGGCCGGGCAAGCCGACGTAGCACCCATTGTCCGAGAACGGCGCACCTGGATTACCACGGACCAGGACCTCATGCGCTAAGCCGCCGTCCGTGCAAGATAATCGGGGCGGGTCCGGAGAGAACGCCCTGGGCGCTGGAGCGTTAGTATGCAGAAATGACTACTGTACGAGCTCAACGCCCAGAAGATGGTCACTCCAGTACTTCCAAACGCCGTCTTCCTGATGAAATACGGTGATAGTGTCGAGGACGTTGGCCGAGAAAGGTTCTCCCGATTGCTCCACCGTCTTGAGTTTCACCCGGGCAACCGCAAACTCATCATCGTGCCCGATGTACTGGAAGCCGACGAGTTCGGTTTGTGTATCCAGGGCTTCGAATTGAGCCGGCAAGGCCCCCTGCGTGGTGCCGTACTCGGGCGATTTCGTATGTATGAAAGTCATCGCCCCCGCCGGATCTTCGCGGTTGTAGGCCGCCAGGTTTTGCTCCACGACCTCGCGAAGTACGCCCGCTAGCCCGTCGTCACCGCTCGCACCGGCTGTTCCGCTGTACACGGAGATCATCACAAGGGCCGTGACACACACAATCTGCTTAATACTCATGGCAGCTTCCCTACGACACTAAAGCTAGGCGATCACATTGTGGCCGCGCTCACGCATGCAGTTACTGAATGCCTGCTTAAACTGTTGCTCAGTCTGCGTAGCACTATAGGCGCCACCTCCAGCAGCTCCGGCAGCCGCGCCTAAAGCAGCACCCCTGGCCGGACTTCCGACCATGGCCCCGAGAATGGCTCCCCCGGCCGCGCCAGCAAACGCCCCGATACCCATTCCCCTGACCGTCTCCTCAGTTGTGTCGCCGGAAGCGCTCCGGGCAAGAGCCCGGCACTGCTCCATGTCGCTGGACAGATACTGGGCCCTTGAGCTGCCGTAGGTATCCACTGTAGGTGACCACTGAGATGTGCTCTCACAGCCAGCAAGAACAAGCACGCTGACAAGAAAAAGGAGGCCAGCCGATGGGGCAAGTTGCATCTGGTCTTCTCTCCTAAAACGAATCTTGTGTGGGCCAACGACCTGCAGAAAGAGTAGAGGCCTAAGATCGGAATGCAAATTGAATTCGCGTTCGGCCGCTGAAATGAGCGGACGCTTGAGCAGACGTTGCAAAAAAACAAGGCTGCCCTGAATGGCACCGCTCTCTACAACCGATCTTCCCTACGACTTAATCATATTGGGAGAGCGATGTAGGAGCCGCTTTCTTGCCTCTCGCAACGGTGTGGATGGTAGATAGAACGCTGGCGGATCGATCCTAAGTATGCGGTAGTGAGCGAGCGAAACGATCAATTTTGAAAACCATCGAGTCGCACACGTCGCCCATAGACGGTTAAATCTGTCACCTGGCGGTAACGCCAAATGTTGAGTCCCTGACCAAATGGCCCCCACAATATATAGTTGTATATGAGATATACGGCATAAGCCATTGACCTAAATACATTCTGCAAAGACACTCTGGCCGAGCGAAGGCAATGGCACGGGACCATCTCCGATGGACCTTCTGGACCCGCCGAACCTGTTCGGCCTACGAGATATGGGAATTCGCCCGATGAACGGGCGCCCCAGCGGACGCTCGGCCAAGGGCCTCTGGCAAAATATCATCACGGCGCTTTTTGCATTCCTCCTGGTCAATGTCTCGGCCACGGCGGTGGCACAAAACGGGACGTTCCCCCTCGAACCGCCGGACACCACGAGCCCAAGGGGTGCCCTTTTTAACCTCATCGACAACGTTGACGAAGCGCACCGCGTCCTCGATGCGGCATCACGCGACTATCGGGCGACGCCGGGTCTCTTCAAGAGCGACGCGGTTCTCGCGCAGGAAGCTCGCGCCAAAGCACTCTTAAAGCAGGCGGCAGGCTCTCTCGATCTGAGTCAGATTCGCCCCGCCTTACTGGAAGCCATGCGGTTGGAAACCGTCCTCCAGCTCAAGGAGGTGCTGGGCCGCACCAGCTTACCTTCAGTAGAAACCATTCCCGATGCAGAAGCCGTAAGGGCGAAGGGGCTGACGCGGTGGCGGATACCCCACACCAGTATCGATATCGTGCAGGTGGCCGAAGGACCTCAAGCGGGCGAGTTCCTATTCGGCCCGGAAACCGTCCGACAGATAAATTCCTTTTACCGGCGAGTCAGGCACCTTCCCTACGTAAACCAGGGAGCCGAGGGTTTCTATGAGCACTATATCTCCAACCCAGGCCGCCTGCTGGCGCCAAAGTGGCTCGCCTGGGTGGTGGATTTGCCCGGCTGGACCCAACGCCTGTATTACGGCCAAACGGTTTGGCAGTGGGCCGCTCTTGCACTGACCTTTCTCGTCCTCTTTTCCGTGTTGTACGCCCTGTCCCGTTGGAAACGACGATTCGGTTTGCCAGACTCCGACATCCAGCGAATTCTTGACCGGTTGCTCGTGCCGGCCGTCGCGCTCCTTGGCCTCTGGCTGGCAAGTGACTTCCTCGTCCAGCAAATCAGCTTCACCGGTCAAGGTCTTGTCATCGTACTCAAGGGGCTCTTGGTACCCGCAACCCTTTTCGAGGCCTATATCGCCTATCTTCTCTCGATACTGGTCGCGGAGCGCATCATCAGCTCGCCCCGGATTGACGCCGCCAGCCTCGACGCCAACATGATCCGGATGGTTGCGCGCGTTCTGGGAATCGCCGTTGGGCTCGCGATCGTTTTCTCCGGCGCCAACGAACTCGGCGTGCCATTGGTGCCACTGATTGCAAGCCTTGGCGTTGGCGGCCTTGCCGTGGCCTTGGCGGCGCGGCCGACGCTTGAAAACCTGATCGGCGGCATCATCCTCTACACCGACCGGCCGGTGTGCGTCGGCGATTTTTGCCGTTTCGGGGACCACGAAGGCACTGTCGAGCGAATTGGTGTCCGCTCGACACAGATTCGGGCGCGGGACCGCACCGTGATTACGGTGCCCAATGCCGCCTTTGCCGACATGGAGATCATCAACTGGGCGCGCTGCGACAGTATGTTGATCCAGACCACTATCGGCCTCCGTTACGAGACCACGCTCGAGCAACTGCGCTATGTTCTGGCCAAGTTGCGGGAGATGTTTGTCGCCCATCCCAAGATCGGCAACGACACGGTGCGTGTGCGATTTGTGGGCTACGGGTCGTCGTCGCTCGACATCGAAATACGGGTCTATGCTCTGACACGCGATTGGAGCGAATTCTACGCCATCCAGGAGGACGCCTTCTTGCGTGTCGGTGAGATTGTCGACGACGCCGGCACTAGCTTCGCGTTCCCGTCGCAGACCCTCTATTTGGGTCGCGCCGAAGGCCTGAATGCAAAGCTAGGGGGGAAGGCGACCCAGCAGGTGCGATCCTGGCGTAAAACCGGCCAGTTGCCGTTTCCACACATGGCGCGAAGCCGTCGCGAACAGCTCGCCGATACTCTTGACTATCCGCCACGCGGCTCCCCTGATGCCCGCCGTCCGGAAATCCCGGAGGCGGAGGAGGCTGAACCGCTTTCCATGGAGACAGAAAGTACAACGCGACCAGGCGAACCTGAACGCGGGTCTGCGCCGGATGGATCGGCGTCAAAACCCCGTTCATCCGACCAGGGCGCCCATAGGAAAACGGCTACAACGAGGCCTTCATAGCAAGCTTCTCGACACGCCGCTCAACGGCGAGATCTTCTTTCACACGCTGAAGGAGGCACAGATGGTGAGGATGCTAGGCAGTAGGATCGTTTGTCTAGTCGCCCTTTCCATGATTACTGCCTGTGTAGAACCGCAGCAGGAACAGCCGCAGCTTGAAGAATCAGCCGCGGAAACCTCCACGCAACCCGCTCAAGCGCAAACTGGCGATTTTGATGGCAGGTGGGTCGGGTCTGGAAGCAACGCTCGGGCGGCCTTCAGGAATAGGTGCGGAAACGGCCCCTTGGTGGACCTGACAATTCAAGACGGCGCGGCGAGAGCCATATTCAGTTTCACCGTACGGAGGAGGACGGACAGACGTCCGCGAAGGGAAGTGCTTTCCCTGAGTGGCGCCGTAGAGGGGCAGGGCAAGCTCGTGCTTTCCGGCTTCCAGTCCGAAGCCATGGCGGTCTTGTCGGCGAGCGGCGAACCGAGTGACGGGACATGGGATACCCGGCGCCTTGCGTGTCACGGGACCTTTCGGGTGCGAAGGAAATCTTGAGCTCGTTCGGCAAGCAAACTATGACCGTGACCGACCCGTGATCGAGCTGGGTTCACGCAATTGCAATGCAATTGGGGTGGGTGGACCCGAAGAGACATTTCCGAGCGATTTCGGGGCTCGTTTCGGTCAGCGCGGCCTTGCCTCGCCCCACTGTAATGCTGAACGATAGCCGTTACGGAGCCGGTATATTTGATCGCGGGGTGTTTGGGATCGACTTTGAGCACACATCGCTTGCCATCGTGGCATGGAAAATGATGAGGGGGACGTAAAATGAGTGACCTCGTTTGTTTGGCCTTCAAGGATGTCGATATGGCCGACCACTTCCTGAACGAGCTCAGGGGCCTGGAAAATGAGCATATCCTGGAGCTCGAGGATGCCTGTGTCGTGGTCCGTGACGGCGACGGTAAAATCCACATCAAGCAAAGCGTCAACCTTGTCGCGATTGGCGCCACCCGCGGCGCCTCGTTTGGCATGCTGATGGGAACGCTCGTCGGCATCTTGTTCATGAACCCGCTGGCCGGTTTGCTGGGAGGCGGCCTGTACGGTGCGTGGTCCGGCGCCCTGAAAGGGAGGCTCATGGACTACGGATAAAATGACGAGTTCATCAAGTCTCTCGGGAGCACGATCGAACCCGGCAGTTCCGCTGTGTTTCTTCTGGTCCGTAAAGCTGTCGAGGATAAGATTATGCCGCGGCTGTCGCACTACGAGGCGACAATCCTCAAGACCTCTCTCAGCGACGAACAGGAGGAAAAACTGAAGGCCGCACTTTCGGAGGCCGCCTGACAGGCGCGAGTTTCTAGCTTCGAGAGCGGACGATCCGAGCTCGGGTCAAATCCAATCCGACGGCGGTTTTGCCCCCAACTTTGGTGTTCAAGTCGACCGTCGACGCGATCGTCTCGACCGATGCCGTGGTCGACAAGCTGCTCGGGATCCTGCGGCCGCAACGCCACGAGCTCGTGCTCTTCGACATCAACCGACTAGCGGCCAAGTCCACGAGGCTGATCGCCGACCCAGGTCCCTTGACCGACCGCTTGATGGAAGACAAGACCCTGCCGTTCGCGGTGACATTGGTTGCGAACGAGAGTCCCGAAAGCACGGCCGTTATCGCGCGCTACAAGCCCACCTTCTCGGCCGCGGCGTCGAAAAGCCAGCCTCTTGACCTCGAGAGGCCGCCCGCCTCGCGGCCCTCAATGTGATCGCTCATCGCCGTTCGGCTCTCGACGGCGACCTCGACCGGGTCGAGCGGTGCCCTCGCCTTGCCATCTATGTGAACTCCAATCCGGCGTTCCGTGGCCAATCCCAGGTCGCGAACGGAGCCTCCGATCTCTTCCCGGAAATCTTCGGCGAGGCGGGACGCCATACCCGCATGGCGGTCGGTGTCGCCGCCTTACCCTACGATGCTGCCGCCGAGGTCGGGGGGTGTATTCAGCGTGCGCTAGTAGGCTGACTCCGGCATTCGCTGGCAAGAGAGTCGAAAGGATGGGAGGAGGCACAAATAACAGAGGCTCAGCGGAAATGGTGAGCGGCCCCTAACCTCCGCCATCGTCCTCGGCGCGGGAGGACTTCGATTGACCGGTGGCGCCATCGACCCACGCCAACGCCCGTGCCTCGAGGAAAGGGTAAAATGGGTTGTGCCTCAGGCGCATCAGCCAGTCGGACGGAAATTGCAGCAGTCCCCTCTCGCCCTGAATGGCCATCTGTCCGAGGAATAGGACGTCGTCGTTTCCCGGCGGACGCTGACCGTACAGTGGGTCGTCGGGCGGAATCGGCAGAGCCACGTGGGACAAGGAGATCACCCCCGTCGGCCAAGCGAGGTTCAGCGGCTCGATTGCTGCTGCTTCGGCCGTGAATGGTGGTTTGTACCGAGCGACGACGGCAGTGCTTTCAGGGCTCTCGTTGGTAACGAAGGTAACGGCAAACGGCAGGGCCGCATCAGCCATCAACCGGGCGGTCAATGGTCCGGGATCTGCGACCAGCAACTTGGACTTGACCGCGAAGCGGTTGATGTCGAAGAGCACAAGTTCATGACGGTCGGGCGCCAGGAGCGCGAGCAGCCTGTCGATCACGGCATCGGGCGAGACTGTTGCATCGACCGTCGATTTAAACACTAAAGTCGGTGGCAAAACCTCGGTCGGATTGGACTGTTTCCGGGCAGCGATGCGTGCGGCCACAGAGCGGGTCAGGTTGTGAACCTGGCCGCCGGCATTGGCGGTAAAGGAATTGTATTTGTAAGGATCGAATTCGGGCTGGACCGAAAGCCATGCAAAGTTTCCCAGGCCTGGAATTAAGGCAAGCCTAGCCTTCCAATTGGCCAGCGCCGCAGTCGGGTGGACGCCGATGGCCGGGGAAATCAGCACCAAGCTCGCTGGTGTCGGCGACGCACCTCCTTCCAGCGCGGTGAGGGCGTAATCCAGGGCCAGGGGCGCCCCTGTCGAATAGCCCACGATGTGAATCGGCTTCTGGCCCAGCTTGGACGCCAGCTGGTCCATGGCCAGCCGGACCGCGGCAGCCATGTCCTCCCAGCTGATACTCTTGAGGCCCGAGGGCGCGGTGCCGTGACCGGGCAAGCGCAGGCCCAAGACCCGGTAGCCACGCATGTTGAAGGCCTCGCCCAGGGCCCGGAGGCTGTATGGCGAATCGGTCAGTCCGTGGAGCAGCAGCACGCCTCCGGCAGGCCCGTCGGCCGGTAACTCGAGACTGCGGTTCCAATTAGGGGTCCGGTGCCGTGGGTCGGCAGCGCTGCCGGCACTATAGCGGACGAGCGCATACTCGGGTCCGGTTCCGGTAGGTTTGTAAACCTTCTCGTCCAGCTCCGCGAACAGCCTGTCTTCAAGCTGCCGGTAGTTATCGAAGGTTCGGATCTCATCCGCTCTTTGTGCCGTGAATTCTTGCGTCAGCTCTTCGGTATGCCAGGGCTTCAGGGGTGGGCCGCCACTTGCTAGGATCAAGAGCGCGAAAGCACACACCGAGAGGACGAGCACCGTCCATATGGCGATGCGTCTCATATCTGGAGTCCTCCCGTAGCGGAAGCAGCGGAGACTAGCTTGACGGTGACTCCGCAACCTAGGTCGCCAGGACTTTCGGTAAGGAACAAGTCCAAGGTCTACGCCTCGCTACCGGCCGCTGGTCAGGACCCAGTAAACCGCGCCATCGGGTGTTTGGAGCTGATAGAGCAGTCGGCTTTGCGGCGTGCTCGGGTTGGTGAGTCGCATATACAAATCATCGAAGAACTCCGGCGTCTCAAGGCTGAAGTTGTGGAAATTGCGCGTGCGATTAACAGGCGTGACATCCACCAGGGTGATGAGCTCGCTGTCCGGATCGATCAAGTCCATCACTTTAACGGCCTCTTCCAGCATATCCGGGCCCAAAGTGCTTTCCCCGAGCCGATGCGACCAATTGACGATACGGCTCATCAGAAGTGCCCGGTCGTTAGAGGATACATACACCGTGAGATTCCGTGTCAGGGCATTGATCTCCTGCTTGAACCGTTCGTCGAACTCGTCGTGATCGACGTCCGGCGCCGTCAGGACCACGTCTTCGATCTCGGTCTCCGCATCGGCCAGGTCCGCATCTCGGTAAAGCAGACTGAAGGCATCGGCGACCACTTGGCCGCCCATGCTGTTCGCGACCAGCCAAAGCCGAGCGGGCTGGATTTCCCGAATGATCAGCTTCAGGGTTTGGGCTAGTTCCGCCCCCGACTCCTCGGCCACCCGGCGTGCCCGCCGATAGCCGGTCAGCGACGAACCCTGGTCGCCCGGCCAGTCGAACAGCAGCAAGGGCGAATTGATGTCCAGGATGTGGCCTAGAAACGCAGTTTTGCGTAGGGCGGAGGGGAACGCCTCCCGATAACCGTGGACAACGACCAGAAGCGATTGGCGCGGTGAGTCTTGAACGCGCTTTCGCACTTGCTCGACGAACGCTGGCTGGTCCAATTCCTCGACGCTGCGGAGCTTGATGACCTCGTTTTGGAACCACTTGGTGCGGTCAATGATCATGCCAACGCCCAGTGTGGGTTCGATCGCGGTGTCGAAGAACCCGAACTTCAACACCTCCTCCCGCTCGTTGCCGAAGCGCTCCTCGATCGCGGCGCCGCCCGGCTCCGCACGCCGGTTTGTGGCGTAGAAGAAACGGTAGGTCCCCCGCTCGTCCGGCTGTGCTACTTGTAGACGCCGGAAATTGAAGGCTTCGGCCTGTTGCATGGCAGCGTAGGTCGATCCATAGAAGGCGTTATAAAACCAGGCCCCCAGGCCAAGCAGAACCAGCACCACCAGACCCGTGCAGATTAGCAGCCGCCGTTTGAACCGAGTCATCGCTCCCCTTTAATCCGGCCGAAACCAGTCGGCCATGTGTCCGTGCCATCGCCTTGGAGCGGCCTACCCTGGCCGGTTCCGCATTTGGGATAAAACAATACCGGCCGCGCGGCCCGAAGCGACGCCGTGGCCGGCGGTGAACTTGGAAAGTGTTCGGCCAACACCCACTTGCCCCCAGTGTTCAGACTTGGCTCGAATGGTAGAATCACAAACGATCAAGAGCAACCGACCCTGTCTTTGCATACTTGCGCTCTGCCGCCTGAAGTCGAGTGCGGCGAGCCCGCGCCTTCCATGGGTTGCCACGCGGGAGTGGTGAGGTCCTGTCCTTTGACAAACATCTGGGCGGTTTTCCTGCGGTCCTTTCTTTGCGCCTCACCTTGGGTCTAGGATTGCCGACGTGGATTCGTGCCGATCTTGGGGGAGGGGGAAAGTTATGCGACGGCGAGCCAGCGCCCTGCCGGCGATTGCTTTATTTGGTTCTGGCCTTTTTCTCCTAAGTGCTTGTGAGGGTGTTCAGATCGGCGCTGACGCGTTGGTCAAGCACCTGCCCCCTGGGCAGGATGAGGTTTGTCGCGCCGCAGTGAGGGACGCTTTGGCAGAGAAGAATGTATCGGAAGATTGGATCAGGCGTGTTCACTACCAGGCAGTACGAGCGGGTAACCGCATCAGCGGTTTCGAAGCGTGGATCTACCCGAAGGAAGGCCGCGGCGCTTTGGTCGTCGAGTTGTCGACAGATTGTCGCGTGAGACGGGTCTGGGCGCGCGGAATGCGTTGAGCAACGTCTGAATCACCTGTGTGCCGAAGCTTCCGATTTTGTTCCGAATCCGGACATCGGGGTCCGAATGCTGGTTGTTCGCCAAAATCGCCTGCCGAGCTCCCGAGAGCGGATGGGGTTGGGCAAATGGATTCGCGCCGGCTCGTGGCCTGGCCCGGGCGTTCGGTCGGGGCCAAGTTTTGCGACGGCCTAGCTAGGATAAGGCCCTTGTCGTGTAGCCGGGAGCGCACCTGGCCGAGACAGTGGGGAGGCAGGAATGAGTACCCTGGATGCAATACGGAAGTTGTCGGAGGATTATGAAACCGCCCATCTCGCCGGCGACGGGCAAGCCCTCGCTCGCTTGTTTCGCGATGATGCGGTCATCATTCCGCCCGGCAAGCCCGCTATCGAAGGCCGCAAACGAATCGATGAGTTCTTCCGTGATATCGCCGGTGGGACGGGTCTCAAAACCGAGACCTTGCGCATCGAAATTTATGAGCCTATCGCCTATGCCTACGGGACAAACTCATGGTCTGAGACTGGTGAGAGACGGTATTTTCACTACGTCGATATCTACCGTCTCGAGGACGGAGAGTGGAAGTTTCAGCTACTCTCGTGGAACTCAAGCGAGGGGATCTCTCAAGACTGATGGGTGGGCCGGAGGTCCATAGAATTTCTTCATCTGGCCGATCGCAGAGCTAATCGAATCTTCTCGACCACGTCTGCTTCGGTGCTGATTATCATCGAGATTTAGTATCAATCGGGTGGCCGAGTTTATGGTCGCAAATGGCCCTGTGCGGACTCTAAGCGACTGCGAAAAACCACATGCGGGCGACTACAACGAACCGTCAACGTCATGCACTTCTTCGCCAGTCAGCGGCGGCGTGAACGTGGCGATAAGCCGCATCCGGGTCTTGGCGCGAATACGGTGGCGGTCGTGCTCGTTCATGGCATAGAGCGTGCCGGGCTTAATTTCGTGAACCCTGCCGCTATCCAGCTCCTCGACCGTGCCCTCGCCTTCGAGGCAATAGCAGGCTTCCAGGTGGTTCTTCTGCCAAAGCACCATTTCGAAGCCCACCTCCAGAATACTGTCGGTCAGGGTGACGCCCATGCCATCTTCCTTATGAAGAAGGCGTAGGCTGTGCCATTTGTTTCCATGCGCGTCACCCTTGGTGCCAACAACATCTTCCAGTGTCTTAACAATCATAACCCAGCCTGTTCGGTCTTGATGAGTGCTTTGAGTTGGGCGATGTCTTCAGCTGGCCATTTGGAAGCATCTTCGCCGTGGGCGAGCTGGGCATGTAGTTCGATGATCTTCCATAACTCGTCATTGGTCTCCGCGTGAAAATGCGCCGGGCAAGCTTCCATTCCCGGAAAGTCCTTGCAGGCGTATGAGTACGTCGTTGCCATTGGTTCCTCCTGTTTCGATTAAGTAATGCGCCGGTCAGGGAAGTTTGTCGTAGCGCCTCAGGGTATCGTCGATAATCACCCAGGGCTGTTGGTGGTCTAGGTAAACATTAGACTCGGGCTTGACGATTCCGGGGTCGTCGAGGGAAGCGGCCGTGATGCCGACGTCGGTCCAGTTGTCGCCGCCACCTGTCAGCGAGCTGCCGCATCGGCCGCAGAACCCGCGGTGCATGCCCGGAGACGTCTCGCAGTACGTGATCTGCCCCTTGGTCACCTCGAAGTTTTCCGGCTTCGCCCCCACCCAGGTGACGAAACCGGCGCCGATGGCCCTCTGGCAGGACCGGCAGTGACAGTTCGCGGCATATGTCGGTTTGCCGTGAAGCCTGTACCGCACCGCGCCGCAAAGACAGCCGCCCTCCTGTTTTTCAGATGTGTCATTCATGTCGTTCGGCTCCCAATAACTTTGATCAGCTCAGGGGCAAGTGTCCCTATCCCAGACTATTGGCATAGAAAACCTTTCGTATTCCAGGCTCCCAGACAATCGCCATACTTGGAGTTTTCTTTGACATCATTACGAAGAACATGATTTATTGCGACTCAAAAATATTTTCTATCTGTAAGTTTATCTAACAAATGGATTAGTCCCAACTACCATCGCTCACTAGCCTCAGGGCCTTTGCCGCCCTGGCGGAACGGAGAAGCTATACCCGGGCCGCGACGGCCTTGAACGTCAGCCACGCGGCCGTGAGCCAGCAGGTCAAGGCCTTGGAAGAACGGCTGGGTGTCTCCCTGGTCACTCGGGTAGGGCGAGGCATCGCGCTCACCATGGAGGGGGAGTTGCTGGCCCGTGACCTCGATATTGGGTTCGCCGCCATCCGCAGAGGCGTTGAAGTGCTGGGAGGTGCCGGCGCCTCGCGTCCGGTTCAGGTTACCATGTCGCCCGCCTTTGCCACGGAATGGCTGATGCCGCGAATCGCGGAATTTCAGGTCCAGCACCCGGAAATCACCTTGATGCTGAACCCGACGGGGGAGGTGGTTGAACTGAAACCGGGTGGCGTCGACATGGCCATCCGCTATTGCAGCAGCGATAGACTGAAGAGCGACGTCACATCCGTACTGATCAGCGATACGGTCGTGATCGGCACGCCCTCGCTGATCGGTACGCGAGCGCTCCGAGACCCGGCGATTCTAATGGACATGCCTTGGCTGCAGGAACTGGGCACCAACGAAGTGGCGGAATGGATGGCGCGGCGGGGCGTGACGCTGGATAGGCCTTTGATCATAAACCACATGCCGGGGAATTTGATCATGGAGGCGGTACGCCGGGGCGATGGGATCACCTATACGGCGCGTGCCTTTTTTCAGGATGAGATTCGATCCGGACAGGTCGTGGTGCTGCATTCCGAGCCAGCATTCGGGCACTACTATATCGAGACATGCCCCGGCGTGATGAGACCGCCAGTAAAGGCTTTTGTGAACTGGCTGAAGACCAAGACCCAAACGGTAACTGCAGCCGAGCACGCCGGTTAACGAAGTCGCTTTTTGGCTGAGGCCTCTTTAAACCGGCGGTGGCCGTCGAGCTCGAAACCCAAACTTTTCCGCCTGTCAGATCATGGCTATTTGTTCTTAGCGGCCGCTTTCTCAGCCTCGGCCTGCTCGGCGGCTTCCTTGTCGGCCGCCTCCTTGGCCAGGCGGAGGGCCCGCTGCCTCGCCATGCGTTCGGTAATTTCCTGCTGCGCTTTTTCCTTTTCCTTTAGGACCTGCTTACCCTTCTTCTGGGTTGCAGCGAACTTTTCCTCGGCCCTCGATCTTACTGACTTCCGCATTTCGGTAATCCTCTGTTTCGGTTCGAGGTGTCATGGCCGTGTACCCTCATCCCGCGGCACAAGGCGGGTTCGGTGGCAGACTGGCGCGCAAGGTTGGACACATCGCGCCGTTATATTTGTTCGTTATATTTTACGCTGCCGAAGGACGAACGGCGGATCGGCCCGCCTGCCTCCTTCGATCCGTCGGACGATCGTTGAGGGTCACATCGCCGGCGGCGGAGCGGCGACCGCCCCCAACGGGAGTTGGAGGCGGTGCCCTGCGTGGTTAGTCGATGACGGATAGGTTCTCGGCGGAAGTTTTTCCGTTCTGCCCGGGCTGAAGCTCATAAGAGACCTTCTGCCCTTCGCTGAGAGAACTAAGTCCGGCGCGCTCGACGGCCGAAATGTGGACGAAAGCGTCTCTTGAACCGTCTTCCGGCTCGATGAACCCGAATCCCTTGGCCGGGTTAAACCACTTCACGGTACCAGTAGGCATAGCCATTTCCTCTAACAAGCGTCTCGATTCCGCACCTCACACCATGTGATAGCGCGATTGGTTTCACGTCCACATTGTCAGGGGATAGCTAAACTCATCGGCGTACCGGTCGTTCAGGTAGCACCAAACGAATGCAACACGTATCGGCGCTATTTAGATTATTTCCCGGAAATGTCAATGATCCGCGAGGCTCGGCGGCGATGACTGAAATTCGCCTGCTGCCGCCGCGTCCGCTCGTGAGCGCCCTATGCAAACGTGGAACGATGAATTGAAACAAGCCTCTATCAGGGTATTCTGGCAATTAGATCCCAGGGAAATTGAGATGGTATTTGCGAAAATGTCTGATCCATTCCGGATCATTTTCCTGGGGCAGGGTCAAAAAGTCTTGCCAATTTGAAAATTTCAAACCTTCGATGACGGCACGCGTCCCAAGCTTGCGCTGTTCGCGAAATTCCGGTTTCCGAGTTTCATCCCTGGGCCCAGATTTGGCTCGTCGTGGGCATGTTGAGGTGTTCCATGGAGCGTCTGGTTTCCCCGGCAGGCTATGCAAGGCCGAGGAGAGCGTCCGGCGGTGCTGAAACCGCCGTTGAAAATCAAGGAGAAGCCAGTGCTCTTTCGTCCGCCGGCGTTTGCCGGCTTCGACACGGCGAGGCCCGATCTTGTTATAAGGCCCTTATCACCATCAAGGCACGCTGGGCGGTCCAAACCGCCGCGACGGCAACGCAGGGTACGGCCACCCCCCAGCGGCCGACAGCCCAGGCGCGGTCGTTCCAACGGGCGACCAACCGGAAGAGCGGCCAAGCCGCCAGGATAATCAAGACCTGGCCAATCTCCACGCCGAGATTGAAGGCCAGCAGACTCTGCCAGATGTTCGGGGAATCGACCTGCAGTATCTCATGCAGCACGAAGGAGAAGCCGAGACCGTGCAATAGGCCGATCGTAGTGGTGATGAGGAACATAGTCGTCTCTGACCGGGAGTCCCGGCCACGTTGGCTCACGGCAAAGACCGCCGCATAGATGATGGACAAGGCGATGCCCATCTCGACCGCCGGGACGAACCAGTTGCCCGACGGCACAAACCCGAAGAAGCCGGCAGCCAAGGTGACACTGTGACCAATGGTGAACCCCGTCGCGCGCCACAGCAGGCTACTGAACCTGACCGCGCCGAGTGCCAGGCAGAGCACGAAGAGCACATGATCCCAGCCGTCCAGGATATGGCGTACGCCCTCGGTCACGAAGGTCGTTACGGCCGCCAATGCCGAGCGGGATACCTCGATTGGCTGATCGAGCAGGCCCCGGGCGCGGAACACCTCGGTTTTGCCGGGGAAGTGGTCGAGCAACAGATTGGCCGTCTCCTCCTGGCCCTCCAGGCCGGGGTCGAGGTTGCTTGACACGGCGTAGTCGTAGACCGGACCGCCACTGCGATAGCGCAGGACCGTGTCGACAACCGCGTCGCCCACGTAGGTGATTGGGAATCGCTCCGGATTATATGGTCCTTCGAAGGAACGTTTCGCATCTTCGATCGAGGCGAAGGAGGGCTGCTCCGCCCCGGGATAGGCGCGCAGCTGTTCCACTTCGGGGATGAGGAGGCTGCCTCCAACGGACACCTGATGGCCATCCGCGACGAGCCGGCCTAAACCTAAGGGGTTCGGCCGCCAAGGCGGCCGCGTCCAGATAGTGGACGAGCCGGTCATCCTCGATCCTGTTCGTGGTATAGGGCGCGGGTTCTGGCAAACCGTCAGGTCCAACCGGCCCTAGGCGATCGGCGACGAGGTAGGGCATGGGAAGGCGCAGGTAGACCCTCAGGCCGTCGTCCAGATGCTCCACATGGATCACCCGGACGTTGATGTTGAGCAGGAAATGAGCGCGCGCTAAACCCGCGCTATTCACGACCAGCCCCAAGGCCAGTACGAACGTTAGCGCCAATGCCTTGATCGTTGGCCCGGGTGCGAACCAGTTACCTTCCGCCGCGTCCATTATTTCTCTTGTCGAACATCCACCACCGTCAAGCCCGTCAGCTTCCACGCGCTGTCGACTGGTTGCAACTCCATGAGCGCGCTGAAGCGCATGCGGCGCTGGTGAAGGTGGCCCCAATGCCCGGCGCTGGCGTCGGCGCGCCACTCGGTCACAGCGCGAAATCCGCCGCCATCCAGGCTTTCGATGTCTCTTACCACGACGTCATCGACGCTATCGACCCTGGCCGTGCCGCCACCCTGGATCTCGATCGCGAGGGCGCGGCGCGCCTCCGGCAACACCGCGTCGAGTTTCTGCGGGGAGACGTTCAAGGCGATGGCGTCCTGCAGCTTGCTCTCTTCGCGCAATTGCAAGGCGTTGTGTAGATTGCTCACCAATTGGGCCACGATCTTGGCGGCGGCCTCATCATCCGGTGGCCCCGCGAAAGGATTCTCAACCTCGTAGACCGCCACCGAAGACAGCAAACCCGCACCGAGAATGCCTGCCACAGCCGCGCCGATCCAGGCTTTCCGTGACAGCAGCCGAGGTTTCACGGCGAGGCCGCCCGCGCCGATCGAAAGTAAAAGCAGGGCCAGCGCCGGCACTGGCAGGCGCAAGTGCTGACCCGGGCCTAGAGGGACGGCCTCGACCATGGGCGCGCGGTAATCGATCAGGTGGTTCTGCCACGCGATGATGCGGTCGTCCGGGTCGGCGAAGGACTTGAAGGGCCCCGCCGGGTCGATGATCGACGCCGGCACCCGCTGAATCTGGTCGGTGAAGAGCTCCCAATCGACGGTTACCTCATTGGGCATTCCGTCGGTCGCATAGGTGAGGATGACGCCCAGGATGGCCGTCGAGACGTCGAGGCGTTGCGGCTTCTCGACCACCTGGATTCCGCGCAAGCCAACGGTGACGAAGCTGGTGCGTGCGAGGGCGGGCTCGGCCGGCATTCCATCGATCATGACCGGGTTCTTGGTGAGCAGGAACGCGCCCACGCGCGCCATCAGCCCGTCCCACTCGTCGGGTTCGATGCTGTCAGCGCCGCGCAGGCCGAGGTCCATCCACTCCTCCAAGTCCCTGATGCGCGCCAGCACCTCGTGCCGGACCTCGTTAGGCTCGACGTAGAGGAACGACATCAGCGCCGACTTGTGGTGGCGCTTCAGCGTGGGGTTCTCGAACCTGCTGTACCAGGGATCGTTCCAGTCCAGGGTCACCGTCGCAGGCGCCGAGAGATAGCGGAAGTCGATGATGGGCACGGCCTTGTGGTAGGCGATGAAGCCGGTGTTCACCACCGCAACGCCTTCGTCGTCGAGCGGCGGAACGATGGTGAGCGTCTTGGGCGGCTCCGCGAAGGGATATTCGAGCTCGGCATAGAGCACCCGCTTGTCCGCGGGCGGCTCCGGCACCCGCTGGCGGGTCGTGGGGTTGATCATCCCGGCGAAGGGCGAGAAGCGGTCCTTGCGCAGACGAGGTTCGGCAAGCATCAACTCGGCCGGCAGCACAGCACCGCCGTCCGTGACGAACCGAAATGTTTCCGAGGAGAAGCGGCGCAGACGCTCTTCCAGGGTCGGCCGCTGGACCGCCGCGTCTGACAGCCAGTCGTCCGGAAGTAGGTCTTCAAAGGTTGTGAGATCTCCGATATAGACCTCGAGCACCAACCTCACCCGATCGTCCTCGATAGTGATCTCGGCGATGTTGGGCGCCGTCTCTGCTCCGGTCAGATTCATCCAGTCGGCCTGGACGCGGCTAGCCGCGCCGGTCCCGACCAGCAGGATGACAATCAGAAATCTCGAAAGTTGATGCGCCATGCCGCCTTCCAACCGATCAACACGCGATCGGGCGCGGACGCGCCTTGAGGTGAAGGTCAAGCCTGAGCGGCAAACATCCTGGCCATCGAACCAAGCCTGAACGTGCACATCGCCTTTCGCGGTTTCGGCGTTTGGGTTGTTTAGAATTTGTAGCCAAGATTGAACGCGATCATGATGATGCGGTTCTCCTGGTAGTCGCCCGTCAATATGCCCGGGTCGTCGATTTTCGCATCGCCCAGATCGATGTACTCGAAGGCCCCGCCGACGCTTAAGCGTTCGCTCCACTGGTATTGAGCGCCGACGGCATAGCGGATCTGCTCATCCATCGGCAGATAGGCCGTCCTGTTGCCGTCGGAGACGGGCGAGGTGTCATAGGTGACGCCGGCCTGCAGCAGCCACTCTTCCACGGGGCGGTAGTGGACGCCGCCGCTGAAGTGATAGGTGTCCCGCCACTTGGTGGGGATGGCCGCGCTGCCCGCTTGTGTCGAGACCAGCAATTCATCGAACTCGCTCCAGTCTTCCCAGCCGACGGTGCCGAGCAACGCCCATTGGTCGTCGAGCTCATGGTACGCGCCCACCCGGACCAACTGAGGAAAGGTAAACTCGAGATTCGAATTGGTGGCGAAGGCGGGACCCCCTCCCGTATTGATCTTTAGGTCGCCCGAAAAATCCGGCTCTACTTTCGAGACGTAGGTGACGCCAATCCGCGTCCCAGGGCTCAACTCGAACAGGGCCCCGAAATTGTAGCCAAAGGCGACGTCATCGCCGTCGACCTTTACCTTGCCCGCCCCGCCCACTGGAGGGTTGATGGGGGGCGCGGCCAGCTTGTAAGTGATATCCGCATACATCACCGTGGCCCCGGCCCCGAGCGACAGCCAATCGTTCACCCGGTAAGCGACGCTGGGATTAGCGGTCAGGGTCAGAAGCTCGATCTCCTGAAGTGAATAGCGCCCCGCCCAGCTGTTGTTGGGATCGAGGGCTGCTCCGGAAATCGAAAACACGCTCATACCCAATTTCAGGTCGTCGGTGACGCTCCAGACGCCGTGGCTCCCGAGGAGCGGTGCAAAGCCTGCCTGATCGCCGCCGTTGCCGCCGTCAAAGGGGGTGTCGGCATCGGTATCGAACTTGGTATCTCCCACTAGAACGCCGGCGCCCACCGCCACCTGATTGCCGTCTAGCCGCGTCATCCCCGCCGGGTTGTGAAAGGCAAAGTTCGTCGAGGCGTCATTGGCATAGGCCTCTTGCCCGGCGCCCGCGACCCCCATGCTGGGCGTCGCGAACTCGTTGAGATAGAGCGCACCGGCCCCGGCAGACGAGTAACTGCCGGCCAGCAGTGTCAGGCCCATTAGGGTCGTTCTTGTTAGATTTCGCAGCATGTTCCCCTCTCTTGCGGCAAAGTCTCGCCGTGCTACCAACCGACCAAACCTGCATCGCAGTGCCTCCAGGCCGGCCGGTCGCGTTTTCTGCTCTGATCCTCTGACTGCATTTCGAGGTGCAACTGCCCCAGCCTGAGCAAGCCTAATTGATCACCCGGTCACGCGACAGTCCGTCATAGAAACTGCGAAAATTACCTTAGCTGTTGCTCATGAGACGACTTGCACGGTGGTGAGCATCCCAATCTATAGACCACAGGTCGATTTGATTTCGGCCATCTTGGCGTCGA
>PVMK01138069.1_pt1 | contig 44370 bp, 44 predicted proteins | sample 1853481 | NCBI WGS metagenome assembly PVMK01 (sample SAMN08533507, study PRJNA380276) | Marine sediment metagenome, whole genome shotgun sequencing project.
TATTCCACCCGTCGTCAAAGTGACTCCCCCCTCCGACAAGCAAGGAGAAATCACGCTCGAAGCCGCGGGCGTGCGGAATCTGGTCCGGTTGAAGACCGAGATGCCATTTCCCAACCATGTAGGTGTGATAGCCGTTATCTCGCAACAGGGAGGCGACTGTGGCAACGCGTTTGTTGAGCACACCCTCGTAACCCGGCTGTCCTACCTGGTTCGGTGCTAACAGCTCGCCCATGTTACCCAGGCCGGCGACGTGGTTGTCCGTTCCGCTGAGTAACATTGATCGGGTAACCGAACAGGTAGGGCTTACGTAGAAGTCGGTGTAACGCATGCCCTGCTGCGCAAGATCGTCCAGCACCGGTGTGTTGATCTCACCGCCGTAACTTCCGAGGTCTGAGTAACCCATGTCGTCGGCAACGATGACCAGAAAATTGGGCCGATCATCCTGCGCCAGGGCCAATCCGTGCGCCATCAAGAGAAATGTTACGAGCAATAGCGATTGAGTGTGGGCGACGTTTTCCGACTTACTCATGAGTTTTATCCCCGGGTACAAGCGTAGCCTAATGATTACAGGGTATCCTATTCGTTCATTCTGAGGCTATCACCAAAAGCAGACGTTTGAGCATTGATGCACTCAGACAGAGGATGCCTTAGCTCTTTCCGGAGACGTGGGTGCCGAAGGCGGCCCTTGGCCAGCTGGGGGCACACGTGGTCTCGCTCAGGACAAACCCGCCGATCAAGCCGGGGACGAAGGATCCCTACGAGCCGCCGAAATAAAGAACCGCGTTAGGTTAGACAAGCGGATTTCTAGACCAGGCCGGAGCTGGCAATACGGGGACGAACAGGAGGCGGAACTGTCACTCCGGCCCGAAATCGCTGTCCCTCTCGAGGTAGTAATACGCTTCGAAGCCAATCTTGACGGGCAAGGGCCCGATCTTGATCAGCGTGTCCTGCTCGGGGAATGACCACCAGTGCTGCCCAACCACGCCGGGAACCGGCTCGAGGGCGATCACTTTTTCCTGAGTTTCGCCCTGGACTGGTGAGCTTCGCAGTCTACGAGAACCAAGCGATATAGAGCTGGATCACGATCGCGTTGGCCAGATCAATGAAGAACGCGCCGATCAGCGGCACGATGATAAAGGCCCGCGGCGACGGCCCGTAGAGCTTGGTGACGGCCGTCATATTGGCGATCGCCGTTGGTGTGGCCCCCAGGGCGAGACCGACATAGCCGGACGACATCACGGCGGCATCGTAGGTGGCGCCCATCGCCCGGAATACAACGATACCGGCCCATAACATCACGACAACGACCTGCGCAACGAGCATTAGCAAGATCGCGAATCCCAGATCAGCGAGCGTCCAGAGTTGCAGGCTCATCAATGAGATCGCAAGGAATAACCCGAGGCTGATGTCCGAGATCAGCGCCAGGGGTCGGGATTGTTCGGGCTTCGGCACCTTGAGCCTGGGGAACAGCACAGGAAGCAGATTGATCACGAGGATTCCCGCGAACAGGCAGGACACGAACGTGGGCAATTGCACACCCAGGTGGTCCAGACCCATGTCGATATGAATGCCGATGCCGATCGCGACGAAGACCACCAGTGTCGTCCGCAGCATGGTGTCGTAGTCGATCGGAATCATCTCGTGCTCGTGCTCGATGCCGACTGTTTGTACCGCATCGCTGTCGGGCTCGAGCTTGTGGCGCTCGATCAGGAACCGGGCCAGCGGTCCGCCCAACAGACCACCCAGGATCAGGCCGAAGGTTGCGCATGCGATGCCGATCTCGCCCGCGAAGTCGATGCCGTACTGGTCCCTGAAGACCGGCGTCCATGCGATCGTGGTGCCGTGACCGCCGGACAAGGACACGGAGCCGCCGATGACGCCGACCAGTTTGTCAAAGCCCGCAAGCATCGCAACCAGGACGCCGGTGCCGTTCTGGATCGCCAGGTAAACGACGGCCAGGACCAGCAGAATTGCGAGCTGCGCGCCGCCTTTGAGCAGTGTCGAGAACCTGGATGACAAACCGATCGTCGTGAAAAACACGATCAGGAGTTCGTCGCGCACGTCGAGTGCAAAATCGAATTGCAGATCGAAGATGCCGTAGATGAGGCCGAAGACGATCGACCCGATCAGGCCGCCGCTTACCGGCTCCGGAATATTGTAGTTGCGCAGGAATGCGATCTTGCTCGTCAGGAACTTGCCGAGAAACAGAACGAGGATGGCGAGAACGATAGTCTGGCGACCGTCAAGAACGAGGGTTTCCATGGTGAATTCCTGCGCACGAATAGGAGATAAAGCGACGCCAGTTTGGCACAACCAACAATCTCGAAAAACCCCCTGGCTATTCTATTTTGACGAATTTCGGATAGGCGGGGTCGAGATCGGGCAGATCCTGTTTGTCCATGCGTTGCTCGTAGCGTTCTTCCTGTTAAGGCCATTGCTGGTACGCCTGCTGAGGTCCGCCCGGGATGGCGACGTACACTGGTCGGTGGTGACCTTACCTGCGAGCTTTGTTATTGGTATCGTCGCAAGTTACTGGATGATGGACCGAATCTCCGGCTTCTGGTCCTAGCTAACCCGACGTCCGCCTCGGCTTCGAATACCGGTGGCACAATAGTGGGATGAATGTGCATCTGCTCCGACTTGTTCTTATAGCAATCGCGTTGGCGACAACCAGGGCCGCATTTGGCGCCGAATACCAGCAGGCCGAAAACCTTGCGCCCGAATCCGCTGAGGCGGCGCCGGTCTCCCTGGATGCAATCCACGAAGCGCTCAAAAAGGGCCCGGTGCGACGAATTTTTCGCGAGCGACTCGCGGAGGCGCCGCCGTTCTGGCGTGACGCCTCGCTGGATCTCGGCGTGCGTATTTATGATTTTCGACGCGACAACGGTATCGAGACCATCGCCGATTCGCTCGCCGCAGGGACGGAGCTGACGTTCAGCTCGGGAATATGGCGCGAGCGCCTGTCAACGCTCGTCACCTGGCACACCAGCTTCGGGATCGACAGGTCCGGGGGCTCGGGCAATTCAGGGTTGCTCGGGGAGGGCGAGGCCGACCTGTCGGTGATCAGCCGCGCGTACCTGCAGTACGAATTCGGCGAGGTCTTCTCGACCCGGCTATACCGGCAGGACTTCAACATGCCGTACATCAATCGGCAGGACATCCGCATGATTCCGAATACCCACGAGGCATACGTACTGAGGTATCCGGGTAAACGCCTGCAGTGGCTCGCCGGGCACGTTACAAAGATCAAGAAACGCGACTCCGAGGACTTTGTGCCGATGGCCGAGGCCGCAGGCGTCGACGGCGACGACACGGGCACCTCGGTCGTTGCCGGCAGGTACACCTTTGCGGATAAATCACTGCTGGGTGTCGTCTTCCAGCATACCGACGATTTGTTCTCGACTGCGTATTCTGAAGGGAGCGTCCGACGCACCCTGTCGGAAAACTGGGGTCTGCAGCTCGCCGCACAGCTCACCAACCAGTGGAGCGTCGGCGGCGAGAAACTCGGCGACTTCAGCACCTACACCTGGGGCCTGCGCGGAATGCTGAGTTATCGCGGTGCCGTACTGACAACCGCGTATACGAAGACGGGTGATGCCGCAATTCGCAAGCCGTTCGGCGGCACGCCTGGTTTTACCTCGAGTATGATCTTCGACTTCGACCGTGCGAACGAGGAAGCCTGGCGAATCGGTTTGTCGCAGAACTTCGCCAAACTCGGCCTGCCGGGTGTCAGCCTCATCGTGAACTACACGGAAAGTCACAACTCGACGACCGACATCGGCGAACCACTGCCCGACGCCGACGAGCTCGATATCACGGCCGACTTCCGACCCGAAAAGGGCTTCTTTAAGGGCATATGGCTTCGCGTACGCTATGCCGATGCCAACCGCGGGTCGCCCGTGGCGGACCGGGAGGACTGGCGAATCATTCTTAATTACAGCGTCAGCGCGCTGTAGTGACCCCACGGACGGTCGAAAGTGTAAGGTAAAGCGAAAAACGGACTCGGGAAGACAACAGGTAGCCAGAAGATGTCCCCTCATGCCACTGGGCATGTCAGTCGTCATTTAGCTGTTTTTCTATTTTTATCAAGTAGATAGAGTTCACCTATAGCCAGTTTGTATATATAAAAGTTGACAAACAGAGTTTACTTGTATATTTATACATATACATATTGAGATAGTTTGTATATTTAAAACTATACAGATAGGGTGTAGGTAGAGCTATGGCACGCAAGAGCGCCAATTCACGCCGGCTTGAAGTGGGTCGGCTAGACGAGTACTTCCAAACATTGAAAGCCGAATCTGGGCTCTCGCGGCAGATCCCACCGCGCGGCTGGATACGCGCAATGCGGGACGCATTGGGAATGAGTGCGGCGCAACTCGCAAAACGGCTCGGAGTATCGCGCGGGGCCTTGTACAAGCTCGAACAGCGAGAGGCATCTCGGAGCATTGCCTTAAAGCAGCTCGATAGGGCGGCCAACGCGATGGATTGCGATGTGTTCTATGCGATCGTGCCTAGAGAGACGCTTGAGCAGTCGATTCGCGATCAATCGAGGAAGAAGGCGGAGACGCAGCTGTATAAAGCAAATGTGTCAATGGGCTTGGAGGCCGAGGGCGTCAAAGATAAGAGGTTTGCCGCTGCAGTAAGTTCTAGCTCGAGCTATACGGCGGCGCTAACTGATCGTTATCTCTGGGATGACTAGGTATGGCGACAGACGTCACCGTGGACGATCGATCCGGGCTTCTTCTGTCCTCATCGCCTGAACTATCCGACGAAGATATTAACCAGGCCGAGTTGGTTGGCATTGTCGAAGCAACGGATTGGGCAAAAAGGGCCCGCCTAAATTCCAAGGAGGTCAAGTTTTGGCAGCGGCTGCATAAGCAAATGTTTGGCCAAGTTTGGGATTGGGCGGGCGTGTGGCGACAACACGAGCCGAACATCGGAGTGCCGCCACGCGACATCCAGCCGAAAATGAAAAACCTGCAAGATGACCTCGCATTCTGGCTATCCGACGAATGTGACATGACTGTGCTTGAACTGATTTCTCGATTTCATCACCGGCTCGTATACATCCATCCGTTTTCAAATGGCAACGGCCGCTGGGGCCGACTAATGACAGACGTGCTGGCAGTTCGTGACCTTGGGTTGTCACCACTAAATTGGGCTGCTGGTGGCGAACCTCTGAGAGATCCTGATTCAGCAGGGAGGAAGGAATACGTCGCGACAATAAAGGCTGCGGACACCGGTGACATTGAACCTCTGATGGACTATCTGTTGCATCTAAATCCGGAATTGAAGTGAACAGATAAAGGACGCACGCCAGGAAACGGGTCCCGCAAAACTCCCGCAGTTCGGTCCCGCAAAAAGACAGTGGCTGCTCTCAGAAACAATTTACCTATTAACTAGATGGAAACAAGCTAATTTATAGGTAAGAGTAAGCCACCCGATAGGTGGAATGTCTGCGGTGGCTACACAAATGACTCTTGAAGCACTATTTGGCGGCCAGGCTACTGCCAAGGTACTCCTATTCATGGAGAACTAGGAGAGGGGTACGCTAGCTGGATTGCGAAGACATTCGAGATGCCAGTCAGCGAAGTCCAAAAACAGCTGAAGAAATTCGAGGGAGCTAGTGTACTGGTTAGTCGAATGGTCAGCAGGAGTCGAATTTACACCTGGAATCCGCGCGACCCGGCCCTCGACGGATTACGGCAAATGCTTCGAAACACCCTGGATTACGATATTCCCGATGACCGTCTGAAAGAGTACTTTCGACAACGCCGACGACCGCGGCGCAAAGGCAAACCACTCTAAATGGCGGAGATCACTGCCAATTCGAGGCTCCAGGATGTAGCCGCAATTGTCTCGAATTCGCTTGAGCAAGCCGGCATCGCAGCGACGCTGTCCGGAGGTGCGGCGGTGTCTATCTATACGGACAACGAGTATCAGTCAAAGGACCTCGACTTCGTCACTGCGGCGTTGGTCGCCGACATCTCTCCCGTGCTAGACGAACCAGGGTTCGTCCATACCGGCGTACCTCGCATGTCGCAATTCTCGCATCCGCTAATAGAGTGGCTTGTCGAGTTTCCACCGACACCAATTTCATTTGGCCACCTGCATGTCTCTCACGAACAATGCGCCACCATCGAGCTACCAGCAGCTGGCAAACTGAGCATTGTCACGCCAACTCAGTCGGTCATGGACCGACTGGCAGTTGCGATTGCCTGGAATGATGCCCAATCGCGGGAACAGGCCATTCTCGTTGCGGCCAATCAAGAAATCGACTGGGACGAACTGCGAACATGGTTCGCGAACGAGGGCGAAATCGACAAAGAATTTGACCGATTTTATGCTGCCGTGGAATCGGCGCGATCAAGAAAGAATACTGGTCGGGGTGGCCGGATTTGAACCGGCGGCCCCTGCCTCCCGAAAACGGTACTTGGTTAGTAACCTATTGTTTTAATTGAATAGAACCTGCGGACGCCTGTTGCGAAACCCAGGACTCATCACAACCCATCAGGACTGACTCGCACAATTCTCGCACAGGGCAGATTGCTCATCTGTGAGCTCTCGAATCGTGGCAAGACCATCGGGTCGTTTGCGGCCTGTCGTCATCCTATCAGTCCAAATTGCTTCCCCCGTTTACCAGCTGTAGTTGATCCCCATGAACAAGATCCGATTCGTATCGTATTCACCGACGACCTGGCCCCAGCTACCACCATTATCGATCCTGGCGTCACCATAATCAGCGAATGTCAGCACGCCCCCTAGACTGCTGCCGCCGGCGAACGTATAGGTCGCACCGCCGGACAAGCGGATCTGACGATCGATGGGCATGTCGGCGGTTCGTTTCGACGCATCCGTCGGGTCTGTGTCGTAGCCGACCCCGGCATGAAAAGTCCATGGTCCACCCGTACGCCAGCGCATGCCGAGCGCGAAATGCCAAGTGTCATCCCAGTCGCGAGGCAGTGCGCCGGAGCGACCGGCGGAAGTGTTGATGAGTACGCTGTCGAAAGAACTCCAGTCTTCCCATGCCACGGTCGCCAGCAAGGTCAGTTGATCACCGATGTCGGAAGAGCCCGATAGTCGCAACATCTGCACCAGCGGTATCGAAATGTCGGCTGAAACCTGCGGCAGCGTCGTTCCGCCGCCGACCGGTAGGGTAATCTCCAGGTCGCTGTCAAATTCGAACTCCATTTCACCGGTGTAGGTCAGGCCCAGTCGAGATTGATTGCTGAGCTCCCAGAGCACGCCGGCGGAAATATTGAAGACATAGTCATTGCCGTCACTAATGCGCGCTTGGCCATCGGGCCCCATGCCGATTAACGGTGGAATCGCCACATCCATTTCAAGTGTCCCAAAGGCCATTGGAATACCGACCGACACACTCCACTGGTCATTGATTCGCCACGCAAGCGAAGGCATGGCAACAGCAATCAGGAGATCGACTTCCTCGGCCCAGTAACGTCCGACGAATCCGTCGGCGTAGTCAATCGTCGCACCGGACAGCACATTAAACGCAAAGCCAAAGCCGAACTTCTCGCTGAACGGTTTCGCATAAAACAAAGAAGCGCCCGGGGCGAAACTGCCGGCGTCCCCGCCATCGTTACCGGAGACCGTCGTACCAGCCTGCTGCTGGAACTCGACCTTCGAATAGATGCCAATTCCGGTAACCATCCACTCGCTCTCATCCAGCATCATGATACCGGCAGGGTTCGTAGCTGCCGTCGACGCATCTTGCGCAATTGCGCCTTCGCCAGCATTCGACGCACCCTGCAGCGGATGGCCAAACTCAAAGATATAGAGGCCGCCGGCTGACACCGGCCCGGCCCACGCGAATATGCCCGCGAGTGAAACGAAGATTGCAAGCCTTGGCATCCGTAGAGCATTCATTTTTTTCCTTTTGGTCGGGCGATTGAGTATCGATAATGCTAACAGCGTCAATGCAATAAAACGATTCATATGCTTTTCCTGCTGTTATAGCGTGTACCAGATCGGCGATGTGTAGGCTCTTTCCTGCGTAGTCATAGGCACCTCGTCAGGCATATTCACTCCGAAACGCGTTGCGTCGTAGGCGGCCCAGGTCGGGGTCGGTATTTCAATGACTCGTGCACAGTAGAAGGTTCTCTGCTTCGGATGGAAATCGGGGTCCTGCCAGACGGTGATTAGTGGTGAAAACTGCTTTACTTGCATGACGCAAGTGATCTGAGGGATTTAAGAGTGCCACCCGGCAATCGTCTGGAGCGCCTCAAGGGGAGGTGGAAGGGATTCCACTCAAGCCGGATCAACGATCAATGGAGAGTCGTTTTCCACTGGGAGAGAGGAAATGCCCCTGATGTGCAAGTTGTAGATTATCACTGACATAGGTAGCAGCTATGGCTAGACAACCGAAAAACCCGTTTCATCCAGGCGAGATTTTGCTCGAGGAATTTCTTCAGCCAAAGGGTGTCACGCAGGCGGCCTTTGCAGAAAAGATTGGCTGGACGAAGACTCGATTGAACGAACTCATCAAGGGGAAGCGAGGTATTACTGCGGCAGCGGCGCTTTACCTCGCTGACGCACTAGGCATGTCGCCGAAGCTGTGGATGAATCTTCAGGCTACCTATGATTTGGATAAAGCAGCAAGGGTGAGGCAGGTTGCCTGAGAAGACCCGAAAGACCAGGAAAAACTGGTCGGGGTGAGAAGATTTGAACTTCCGGCCCCTGCCTCCCGAAGACAGTTTCCCGGCATTTTTGTGACTTATCTCTATGGCACCAATGTTATAACAAGTGTATGCTTCGTAATACACTTGTTATAACAACGGATTGAAGGCTATGGAACTCAAGTTACGCAAGGTCGGTAATTCGGTTGCTCTAATCGTGCCCAAGCACATTCGGAAAAGGATGGGTGTGAAAGAAGGGGATGCGGTGTACCTGACCGAAACGCCGGACGGCTATCGAATCAGCCCCTACGATCCCGAATTCAGTCGACAAATGGAACTCGCCCGCAAGATCCAGGCAAAGCATCGCGATGCCCTACACGAATTGGCTAAGTGAAAGATTTCGTTTGGATCCTGGATGAAGTCGTAGTAGCCGTCCATGAGGAACAACTTGCCGAACACGGAGGGTTGGCGCGCATTAGAGACTTGGGTGCCGTGAAATCCGCATTGGCGCGGCCCCGCAATCTGGTGAGTTATGAGGGTTGCGAGGATCTGGCTCGACTTGCCGCGGCCTATGCCTATGGCATCGCGAGGAATCACGGCTTTTCCGACGGCAACAAGCGCACTGCGTTGGTCACGATGGACTTGTTCCTGATGCTAAACGGCTACGAGCTGAAATCTTCACCGGCCGAGAATGTGTTGACTATTCTAGGTGTCGTTGATGGCACGCTGTCCGAAGACGACCTCACGACGTGGATTCGTAACAATATCCAAGAGTTGATTTAAACTTTTTCGATCGTTGCAAGGATAATTGGTCAGGGTGAGAAGATTGACTCGCGGCCTTACTGCTCGGTCCTTCTGACCCCTCTTATTGCAAATCGATCGGTAGCGCCAACTCGAATGGTGCATTGAGCGCTGCAAGAATTTTCTGATCGCGCTCGTACACGTCCTTGTAAAAGTGGTGCTCGCCGTTGGGACCAATGTCGGCTGTCCAGTAAAGTAACAGAATCGGCAATGGCTCCGCGAGGTGTACAGTTTTGGTCTCCTGGCTCTCGATTTGCGCGTCGATACGTTCACGATCCCAGCCTTTGGGCCGAAGCAAAAGCTCGGCGAGATCGAACGGGTTTTGCGTGCGAATACAGCCATGACTGAAGGCGCGCTCGGATCGTCCGAACAGACTTTTGCTCGGCGTGTCGTGCAGGTAAACCGAGTACTGGTTAGGGAAGATGAACTTGATGCGACCAAGTGCGTTGCGCGGTCCGGGCCGCTGTACGAACGTATATGGCAAGTTGCGGCGCGAATGTTTGGACCAGTCGATCGTCTCCGGATCGACATTCTCCCCGGCGCGATTTCGCACATCAAATGTCCGCGTCTTGAAGTAATCCGGGTCGCTCTGAATTCTGGGCAACATCTCCTTGCTTGCGATGCTGTATGGCACAGTCCAGGTCGGGTTCATGACGACGTACGCCATTTCATCCCGAAACACCGGTGTTTGGTGATATGTCTTGCCGACTTGCACCTTGGTTTCCCAGATGACTTTGCTTTCATTGACGAGGTAGGCACGAAAGCCGGCAATATTCACGACAATAAAATCGTTCTCGATACCGCCCAGGACCCAGCGTGCACGCTCGAGGTTGATACGTAACTGGTCAATTCTCGTCTCGACCGGCACGTTGAGCGCTTCGAGCGTCGACGGACCAATTGCACCATCAGTTTCGAGTCCGTGGCGCTCCTGGAATAATGTCACGCCGCGTACAAGATCGTCGGAATATATATTGTCGGCATCCATAGCCGCGTCGGCAATGTCGCCCGTGATCACCAGGCGCTTCGCGATCTTGGCCACACGTTCGTCGCTCATGCCCGCTTTCAGCGTCGGGCCATCAGGAACGTTCGGCCAGCCACCGTCGGCCTTGATCTGACGATACTCCTTCAGGGCCGTGCGCAATTGCAGGTACAGTGGCCCGCGAGCAAAAAACTTATCGGCGAATTCGATCAACGACCGTGAATCGATCGCGTTCTGCAAGGTCTGCAGCGGATCGGGGCCGATAGGCCTGCTATTGAAGTTCCAGCGAGGATCCAGACTGCTGGGATCGACCCTGCCATACAGCTCATGGAAGCCCAGTCGCAGCAGACTGTCCGAAAACAAGAGCTCCAGTGCGGCCAGTTGACGAGGCGTTGGCGTGTCGCCGCGACTCATCGCGCGATAGACGTACTCGATCTGCTCCGCGTGATAGTCGTCGGGCTCCAGTCCGTCATCGCGACTTGCAAGCACCAACTCCAGTAACTCTCCGACCTGATCGGGATTCGTCCAGGTGGGACTGAAGTCGCGACGCTCGTAGAAGTTGGCGAGCGCGTTGCCCGTTGCGATATCTACCCCGCCGATTGTTAGCCGGCCTGTTTCGCGGAGATTTTCGATCTCAATACGAAGCGCCTCGCTGTTCGCGATATCGTCTGCAAGCGCCGCTGCTGCCGACATAATGGCAATGAAAAGCAATGCTGCTCGTAAAATGGTGGCCATGTTCATTGCCTCCGTCTGCTGGCACATGTTACGGACCCAATGCGCATATAATAGGCGTTTCATGGATCCAATTGACAACAAGAGCCGTCGCGGCCTCCTGAAGGCAGTATTCGGTGGCGTGTTTACCGCCCTGATGCTGCCGCTGCGACGTGCCGGGGCCGTAGACGAGCGGCAACTTGCTTTCTTCCACACTCATACGGGCAAGCGGCTGGATGTCGTGTACAAGCGCAACGGCGAATTCGTGCCGGAAGCACTCAGCGTCATAAATACATTCCTGTCCGACTTTCGCACCGGCGATGTCGCTGACATGGATCCGCATCTGCTCGACCTGATCTACGATCTGCGTGAGGCAACGGGCAGCGAAAGCACTTACGAGGTCATCTCGGCCTACCGGTCGCCGGCAACCAACGACATGCTGCGCCAAACCGCTCGGGCGGCGTGGCCAAGAACAGCCAGCACCTGCTGGGGCAAAGGCCGATCGACGTTCGACTTGACCGACGTCGATCTGACGAAATGCGCGACACCGCGATCTGCGATGCAGCGCGGCGGCGTCGGTTATTACGCCAGCCCGAACTTTGTCCATATCGATACCGGGCGGGTTCGTCGCTGGTAAGCGCCATTCGCCTGCGAAAAATCTGCAACTAGAACAACGGCTTTTGCGCCCACTTGGGCGCCGGGAAGACCGGGCACGAAAAAGAGCCGGAACTGCCATTCTGGCCCGAAATCGCTGCTGCTTTCGACAAAATAGTACGCTTCCATGCCGACCTTAAGCGGTAGCGGACCGAGATTGATCAACGTGTCCATACCGAAGCCGATCGGTAAGTCCAGCTGGCTGGTTTTCCAGTTGTAGCGCCAGTTCGGCGCAGCCCCGATGTTCGTTTTGGCACTGACACGATAGCGAAGCACAGGCTGTATATCGGTCAGACTGAGGTCGGATCGAGGCACGTCGACGGGGCCTAAGTTCGTGTCTATCGTCAAAGTGTCTTGCCCGGAGTAAGACCACCAGTGCTGCGCGACGACACCGTAAATCCACTTCTCGGTGATCTTGAATTTTAACACCATCGGCCCCGCAGAGTTCTTGCCCGTACCGAGTTGGTCCTCACTTGCAGTGTCGAACATGGTCGTTATACCAAAACCGAAAATGTCGGGCGGTTTGTACTGTTTCGATAACGCCATCCACAGCACGATGTCGCCGAGGCCCGATTCACGCGTCAGGTCAACGCCAATTGGCCCGGAGGGAATAGAGCTGGTCGACAAAGTCACGTTGTCTACCGTCCTGAAACTGTTAATGGGGATCACCGGTCGGATAACCGTTTTCCACTTCTCGGTAAGCTGTATTGACAGCACAGGCATGATTAACGTCGTATTGTTTACAACGTCCTTTTCACCTAACGCATCGATAATGTCGCCCGTATAGTTAATTACGTCATTTTGAATGAACCCAAGCCACAAATACGACAGCGGGTTTGCCAGTGCCTCGGCGATGGCCGCCTGTTGTGCTGCCGCGGCCGCTGCCGCATCGTCGGCCGACGCCACCTCCGATGCACTCTGCTGCAAGAAAGGAGTCAACAAGCTGAAATTCGTCAGCGATATCGGGTTCGCATTCGTCTGCATGTTCATTGCAGAGTTCGCCGGTAACGCGCCGCCGTAATCGAAGTAATCACCTATTCCATTACCTGGATCAAGGAGATCGTCCAAATTGGGGACCTCCTTGCTTCCGAAGACGCCGAACTGACGTTCCAGATCGACCTCTATTGGCAGATAGTCCTCTGGTGCCTGCCGCTGAAAGATGGACGGCATGAACTCGTCTTCGTCAAACTGCGTCTGCGCGTCGGCGCCACCAGTTAGCACCAGAAAAGCCGTTGCTGACAGAAAAGCTCGCCGCCTCATTATTGCTCTCCTAAAGATACTGAAATCTGCATCCCAGCCGCTCAGCGCCTTCATCGTCGTTATGTGATGATTCCTCGCGACTCCCTGATCTTACTAACTGTACCTAAAATTGAATATCCGATTTCCGTCAACTTTGGCGTTCAGTGAATACGATTTTCGTCATCTTTCGATTATGCTAGTGATATGGCCCCGCGTCAGGAGGTGGTGTTGCCATTACGACACACAAGCCAATAGATACTGTTGACGAGCCGTTCGGCGTCGGCTTAATCGTTGAAGATTTCCGCGCGGTTGAGATGCTGCGTGAACAACTTGCGACGATCGGGTGGACTGCTGACTACCGACAACTGGAAGGGGGGCAGCTGCAAGCTCGCCTGGCCATCCGGGAGGCCGACGGCCTTGGGTTTGTCCGAATGGCACTCAGTCATCGCGTCTTTGGTTCGTGTCGATCGCCCGACGACATGTTCACCATCGCCATGTCCGTGTCGAAAAACGGACTACGCGTAAATAGCCATGGCCTGAATCAAGAGCGGCTTCTTGTCATTCCACCAAAAACCGATTTCCATGTAACTTCAGTCGGTAGTGGGTGGAGTCTTCAATCTCTGCTGGTATCCGCTGACATACTTGCCGAGCACCTCGAAACGCAAGACGACGACCATCCACTGGTCGACACAAAAAAGATCACTCCGTTTAAACTATCAAAAACCCAATTGGCACCGTTTCGACGCTTGGTGGTCGGCGCGATGTCGCAGTCGCTGAGTGCGCTGACAGGCGCCGTGGAAGAGTCGGATTTTGCTGCCATAACGACCAGGCTGCTGGCGAGACCGGAATCGGTCAAAAAGGTCAGTGACCCGTACCGGCGGCTGGAAAAACGCCGCATCTTCACTCGCGCGATAGACTATGTTCATGAGCATTTCAGTGAAGTCATTCACATTACAGACCTGTGCAAATATAACGGCGTCAGTCTCAGTACACTTGAACGGATCTTCACGCGTGAACTGGGTATTGGTCCCTACGGTTATATCCGAGCCGTGCGCCTGCATGAGGTACGCCGCGCGTTGCTGGATCCGAATGGCAAAGATCTCACCATCGCCGACATCGCAATGAACTGCGGTTTCACGCACATGGGTCGATTCTCGCGTCGATATCACGCCCACTTCGGTCGCTTGCCCAGCGAGGAACTCAGCCTCGTCAACGGAACATCTTGACGAAAAACAGATATCCTCAGCCGGACGTCCATTGGTACGATTGGATCGAGTCCAAAATATCGACTCCCTTTTACTGTCGGCAACCGCTAATGCGGCCGCCCCGGAATGCGGCGCGATGAGAGGAAATCACGCATGAACAAAACATTGTGCATCTTCGCCGCTTGCTGCCTCGTCGTCGCCCTCGTGGAAACGCATGCAAGTGCTGCTGAGGGCGGCTACAGCAACTACGTTGCCGGAACTTACGGCGATTTTGGCATGGCCCTCGCGCCGACCGAGACGTGGACGCTACGCAATGACGTCTACTATTACGACGCGAGCACAACGTTGTCGGTGCGATCCGGAAACCTCGAGGTTGGCGCGGACCTAACGTTCCTGATGAACCTTACGACCCTGCTGTACAAGACGGACATCGAGCTATTCGGCGCACAATTTGCGGCCGGCGTTTTCGTACCAATCGTGGATCTCGATCTCGATGCGAGTCTCTCAATCGGGGGCATGTCCGTCAACGCCAGTGACAGCGCGTCAGGCCTGGGCGACTTCACGTTGATCCCCGTCGCGCTGTATTGGAACAACGGCAATATCCACACGTCGTTCGCGCAATTCATCATTATGCCAACAGGCGATTACGGCATCGAAAACCTGATCAACAGAGGGCTTAACTACTGGAGCTTTGACACCAATTTCGCGCTGACCTATCTGAATCCGGAGACGGGACGCGATTTCTCTTTCAACATCGGCCATATTTACAACACCGAGAACGACGATACGGACTATCAGACCGGTCGGGAGTTGCACCTCGATGTCGTCTTCAACCAGTTCCTCTCGGAGACCTTCGCCGTCGGCCTGCACGGTTTCTACCTCAAGCAAATAACGGGTGACAGCGGCAGCGGGGCCGTGCTGGGCGATTTCAAGGCCGAGGCGGCGGGCATCGGGCCGGCAATGCTCTGGACCACAAAAATCGGCGATCAGGATGTGTCGTTCATAGCCAAGTGGCTGCATGAATTTCACGCAGAGAACAGGCTGGAAGGTGACCACGTATTCTTGAGTTTCGCCCTGGACTGGTAGCAGACGCATCACCCCTTACCGGAGAAGTTCCAACAGCGCCGTGGACCCAGCAAAGTGAAATGTAGCCGGGGCTATTGTTTCCGGCTTTGCGCGAATAGTGCGCCCACGGGCATAATGGAGCGCGCCTGTACGTCAGCGAACTGGTACACATCCTGAGGGCTTTGAAGATGAGTGAATTCGGTCAGGCCATCGATATTGATATCGGCTTCGATACCGCGATCCTCGGCGAGGACGCCGGAGCACGTCTGGCGCGCGCGGCCGCCGCGCTTGGGACATCTTCTGTGCCGCGGTCAACAGGCGATTCCTAGGCGCCGACATTCAACTAGCGGGAGCCCAATGATGAACGAGCAAGCTATCGACAACAAGAGTTCGGCAAGAGCAATCATCCTGATCACGTTGCTTCTGGCAATCGGCTACTCCGTGCTGCGTTATCACATCGCGGGTCCGGTGCCCTGGAAAGACTTCCCGATGTTTATCCTGAACAAAGGGTTGTGCCTCGCCGGCTTCATTTTGCTGACGTTTAATTTCACCTTGGGACCGCTCAACAGCCTCGGCGTACCCGTGTCAAATGGCTGGCTGAAATCGCGCAAGGCGCTCGGCATGACCGGCTGCCTGCTCGTGCTGATTCGTGCGCTCATGAGCTTTCTGCTGTTCAGTCCGGCAATCTACGGCAAGTTCTTCGCGGCTAATGGGTCTCTGACGCTGCTCGCCGGCCTTGCGATGCTCTTCGGCGTGCTCGGCTTCGTGTTTCTTTGGGGATACAACCTGAGCTTTCAGACCTTCCTGCGTGAGGACACGGCGTTCATCCAGTTCATTACGTCACGCAAGGTGTTGCTGTTCGCACTCGTGCTTGGCGGCCTGCACCTGTTCTTCATGGGCTACGAGGGCTGGCTGAAACCAGCAGGCTGGCACGGTGGGCTGCCCCCGATCAGTCTTGTCGCGTTTGCATTTTTTGCGGTGGGCTATCTGATCAACTTGCTCGGCAGAGAATGAACGATACTGAGCAGAGTGCTTCGATCCGCGTCGTCGGCGTATGCGGGAGTCTCAGCCCAAACGGCAAAACTCGTGCGGCATTGTCGGCGGCGCTCGAAGGAGCCGCCGAATACGACGCCGAGACCCGGCTGATCGAACTGCGTGACTACGAGCTCGTGTTTTTTGGCAGCGTCAGCAATGATGACTATCCGGAGGATGTACATCGCCTGCGCCGGGAGCTTCGCGAGGCCCAGGGCATCATCCTTGCCACCCCGGAATACCACGGCAGCCTGACTGGGGCGCTGAAGAATATGTTGGACCTCATGAGTACAGAAGAATTCGAAGGAAAGATCGTCGGACTGATTGGAGTTGCCGGCGGCCAGGTGGGCGCCATCAATTCGTTGAATACGATGAAGACCATTTGCCGCAATCTTCATTGCTGGGTACTACCCCAGGAAGTCTCGATCGCTGAGTCCGGACGCGTCATTGGGGACGACGGAACCGTGATTGATGAGGCGTTGGAAGGACGTCTCTTGAACCTCGGCCGACAGGTGGTGAAGTTTGCTTCGCTGCAGCAGGAGATTCGACAGACTGAATTCGCGAAGCTTTGGGAAGGGCTGCCGACCTGGTAGGGGACCGACCTCGACGATTAGCCGATATTCTATTGAACGATAACAAGGTTGAACACACCGTAATGACGACACTTATTAAAGAACCCCTCGTGCATTTCCTGGCGGTGGGCCTCGGCCTGTTTGTGCTGTTCGAATTTGTCGGTGGTGATGACGCAGCGTACGACAGCAAAGTCATCAATGTCGATCGCGATGCCTTGCTCACATTCGTGCAATACCGGTTGCGCGCGTTCGAGCCGCGTATAGCGGCGGAGCGCCTCGACGGCATGTCCGATGAGGAACTCGATCGCTTGATCGGTGACTATGTGCGCGAAGAAGCGCTGCATCGAGAGGCGCTGGCACTTGGCATGGACAAGAATGACTACATCATCAAACGCCGTATGATCCAGTCCATCGAGTTCATTACCGACGGTTTCGTGACGGCGGCGGTCGAAGTATCCGACGAAGATGTTGAGGCCTACTTCGAGGCCAACCCTGAGGACTACTACATCGACCCGTTTGTGACGTTCACGCACGTGTTCTTCGACAGGGAGCGTCATGACGGCGATGAGGCGTTTGCGCTGGCAAGCGCCAAGCTTGCCGAGCTGAACGCGCAGCAGGTGCCGTTCAGCAATGCACCCCGTCACGGCGACCGCTTCCCGTTCTTCGTCAACTACGTCGAGCGTGGACCGGAGTTCGTTGCCAGCCATTTCGGGGCGTCGATGGCGCGCGGCGTCTTCGCGATCGAGCCGAGCGATACCACCTGGCACGGGCCGTTCGAATCGGAATACGGTGCGCACCTCGTGATGCTGACGCGAAACGTCGCGGGTCGCTATCCCGAGCTCGTGGAAGTCGCGTCCAGTGTTCGCGACGATGCCGAGCGTGAGGCGATCGCCGCGCAGAAAGACAAGGCCATTCAGGCGATAGTCGATACCTACGAGGTTCGTCGCAGCTTCGAACGTCAAAGTGTCGGCGGCGCACCATGAAGATTGCGCACCTTATTTTGGCGATCATCCTGACGCTTGCTGCGCCCATGGCATACGCGCACGATGCGCGGCCGAACTACGTGCAGATCACCGAGACAGAGGCAAACACGTTCAGCGTGTCGTGGAAGGTGCCGGCCAGCATGCCCGGCGCTGCCTTGCCTTACCCTATATTGCCTGAAGGCTGCGTGGCCGAACGCCAGCCGGCCTGGCAGCAGGCCGGTGCCGAATACCTCGGCCAGCAGGTGTTTCGCTGTGACGCAGAGCTGTCAGGCCGGGTAGTCGGGATCGAGTTTCCTATCATTAACCCTTCCCTGTCGACGCTGTACAGGATCCGGCTTGCGAACGGCGAAGAGCATTTGCGCATCCTGAAACCCAGCGAAACCGAGTGGACCGTGCCCGATGCCGAGAACCGCTTCGCGGTGGCGACCGAATACACGGCGCTGGGTATCGAACACATCTGGATCGGTATCGATCACCTGCTGTTCGTGGCCTGCCTGCTCTTCATCGCGCGTGCGCCGCGACGATTGCTGATTACGATTACCGGCTTCACAGTGGCGCACTCAATCACGCTGGCACTGTCTACGCTTGATCTCGTGCGCATCCCGACACCGCCGGTTGAAGCGGCAATTGCATTGAGTGTCGTATTCATGGCCTGGGAGATCGTCAAAGGCGACGAGACGTCGCTAACCTATCGTTATCCGATTGCCGTATCGAGTTCATTTGGCTTGCTGCACGGCTTCGGCTTTGCGGCGGTGCTGCGCGCCATCGGCCTGCCGCAGACCGAGCTGCCCACGGCACTGCTGTTCTTCAATGTTGGTGTAGAGATCGGCCAGATACTCTTTGTGATTGCGCTGCTGGCTGTGTTTTTCATTGTCCGCCCGGTTCTCATAACCGTATTGCGTTCGGCTGCCGATCAGGAAATACGCTGGACGCCATTGACGCAGCCAGCGAGTTACGTCATTGGCTGTATAGCGAGCTACTGGATGATCGAACGGGTAGCCAGATTTTTGATCTGACAATGTACTGGCACGGGCGAATTTGTCGACTATCTCGACATGTTTTGAGTGGCTGTCACTTCAAGTCATGCACTGAACGGCCCGCGGCGCAGACCTCGGGAAAATGAAGAAACGTTCCGTTGATCGGCGCGCGGACATGCCTCTACCCGAGATCAGAGGACCGTGCAAGCTCCGAAAATGACGAATGCTACATCGTCACCCGATGCGGTGAACACCATTTTTCCGCTGTTCTGCTCGATCGCCAGACTCCAGGCCAGGCCGTCCCGAATCCCTTTGCCGGCGTCGGACCCCTGTAGAAAGAGCTTCTCATCAATGATCTCCGAACTCTTGATCTGGCTGGGCGGGCGGTCCTCCTGACCTGGCGCGTCGACAGTAATGATCTTTTTCTTAAGGTTGATTCGCAGGAAGTCCGGGGCATTGATGCTCTCCGAGGTCACCTGTTCACAGATACCGCCGGGGATGCACTCGCTCAATGTGGCCGCTGCACAAAGTAGCGGTTTAGAGCCATCGAAGTCGGCAGCGGTGGCTATACTGGCCACAACACAGAGGCCGGCCGTGCAGAGTATTTTGTTCTTGTTCACATTGATCTCCTAGCTGACGCTGTAGTCGCGGGCTTCCATGCAGGCTTTGTAGGCCCGGTCATAGCGGCTGCGTTTTTCGTTGTACTTGGCGGTCTCCTGCTGTTCCCACTGCGCATAGTTCTGCTGCTCCTGGCGCTGCCGATCCCGCCTGCGCATGGCACCAACGGCGGCTCCTGCGGCCGCGCCCTTACCGGCGTCGTCGTCAATAATCTCGCCGAGCAACGCGCCGCGGGCAGCACCTCGAACTACCGACCCGTCTGCGCCTGACGATTGCGATGGCGGCGGCGTCTCGGTACGGTACTGAGCCTGGGGATCGAAGCCGGTTTCCCCCTTGGCCCAGTTGTAGCATTCGGACTTGTCTTTCTGTTGTTGTTCCATGGTCTGGTCGTTCTTGGGATAGACAAACGCATCGTCTGCGAGGGCCATAGCGGCAAAGACCGTGAGGCAGCAGAAACTGGTTAAGCGGGTAAGTAGCAACATTTTATATTCCTTTACTTGGCGGTGACCCAGGCCACCTTTTTCGCGTTGTAAGGGGGTGACTGGGCTAGACAACCGGGCTGGTGCCGCGACGCTATTTGTATCATCCCGCCCCAACTTTGGCAATTATTTTGGGGGTCTGGCGACGCCGGTAGCGTAGCGCTAACCTTTGATTTCGACAGCATCGATCGTTTGGGGTCCCCGGTCGGCAACTGCAGCCCCGATGCCGACGATATCAAGGTCGCCAAAACCCGCATCGAGTCAGGCGACGAAGTACTCGTCCGCTATTTTTTGACCACCTGTCAGTGTCAATTGATTATCGACGGTGTCAGAGTATTTAAATGCCAAGCACCGAATCGGTGAACAAGGAGTCTCGCCGGACGCAATCAGAATTTATGCACATTGACTTGAAAATCACTGCTTTATATTGTGGTGCCGCTGACACATCGACAGTATGCGCAATCTATGACAAGAAATATTCGTATGCCGCGGATTTTCACAGCGGGGTTCCGTCGTCGTGAATCGCGGGGGCACGAGGCAGCGGATACGAATGCATCTCGCCAGTTTATGAATAAAGTTCTTCGTATTAGAGGGCCCGGGAAACGCTGTCTGGGGACCGTGTTCGTCCTGATAGTTGCAGGAATGTTGTCGGGCTTTCCGACGTATGCTCAGGCGAGAACAACTCCCGAGGAAGGCGATTCCGGTGTTGCCGAAGCCTCGCGGGACAGCGCAGACGAGAATAAGGACGCCGCCGCGGCTCGCGCAGAGGAAGGAGAACCGGCGTCCCCTGACGGGGCGGATGATGACGAGGCCGACGATACATTAAGCGGTTCCGTCGACGACTCGAGCGGATCCATCGAGGTTGCCCTTGAGAAGAAGGCCTACGGGTGGGATTTCCGTGGTGATATGCGTGCCGGTTATGTCAGCGTGGACACAGATCGCCGGGACGGATCCGACGACTCGTCATCGGAATGGCTTGGCCGATTCAGAATCGGTGGCAACTACAATATTGCTGATAAATTTGTCGTCGGTGGGCGGATCGCGAGTATCTGTTCGACAAACGATTGTAATCCGGCTCTTGAATTCGACAGCACCTTGCCGAGTACGTCAACTGTCGACCAGGGTGATATCACCTTTGATCAACTCTACGTCCACAGCTTCCGCCGGGAGCGATTCGATCTCGCGATCGGGCGATTGCAGACGAAGTTCGTCGCCCGCGCCGGCGTGTTCGCCAAGTCACTCGACCGCAACGACAGCCATAACTTCAATGTCAACTGGACCGACGGCCTGCATGGGACATTGCATCTCAAAAAAGATTCGGTCGTGCACGTGATTTTTCAGAACAATGCGGCCGATGGCACGAGTAGTGTGCGGCGCGGTCCGATCGACTTTGCTGACGATGATTCGAGGATTACGTATTTCCTGGCCTGGGAAAGTCTGCAACGCCAAGGGCCATTCCATCAGCTAGGTTTCGACTTCACGCTTATGCCACGATCGCTCCTGAAAGACGGCAGTCGGAGTGGACGCATCGAGGACTACATGGGTTTCGTGGCACGCTTTGCGACCAGTTGGCTGGAGGAAACTTCAGGACCACGCTTAAATGTTGCCGGCGAGGTTGGATACGCCCCGGAAACACCCACACGCGCGGCGATGGGTCTGCCGGGTAACGGAGACACGGACGGCCTCGCCTGGAATCTCGCGGCCAGCGTTATGGACATTCGCCCCAACCACAACATTGGAATCAATTACGGCCGCACTGATGCCGGCTGGCTGTTGTCGCCACAGTATCGGGAGAACGAGGAGTTAATAGAAATCCGATACCTCTGGCGCCGCGGCCGCAGGCAGGCACTCGACATCCGCGCACGTTGGCGAAACGAACTCCAACAGCTCGATGGCACGACCCGCAAGCAGGAAGAGCTGGATTTTTATGTGCGCTTAACGCTGGGCTTCAATCTCTAGGTGCCGGCCGTTACACCCAGAGAACCATCATCCCGCCGCATAAAGGAATACGTATAAGCGAGCTTAAAGATCGTGAGATCGGAAGTTGCGTTGATGACCGTGTCTGGCGAAAAGAAATTTTCCCCGAACTGTATGTCCCGCTGGATCACTTTCGAGCTGTCGCGCGACAAGTCGAAAACGATAGAATTTACCCGGTGTCCATCATTGAAACGATCATTAAGCGCCGACTGCGCAACGGTATGTGCGGGAGCCAGAAACGGGAGTGCGACAATTACACCAAGATGTGACAGACTAATCTTCAAACTAGGTATCTGACACAGAATGATGCCCCGAAATTGCGCTGAGTTGCCGTAGCACATCGTTTGACAAGGTAATGAATATCCGGAAACTTTCATCGGCGGCGAGTTTTTCATCAATCAACAGATCGAATGCCCTCGTCTGAAGCGAGCGTATTTCATCCTCTTTCTCCTGTCGCTCCGCTGCCGTCAGTGTCTTCTCTATCGAGTTTCTGATTGTGATTGCGGCAGAATAAAATGTGTCGATGCGATTCTTACGCCGTATGCGGTAGATTCGCAGGCCAGCAAAAGTGGCGCTAATAAGTGCGATCAAAATCGTGACCGCAACTTCCGCAATTCCCGAGTACCGTTCGTAAATCGTGGGAGCGTTTCGCTGGGCATAGGCCTGTGCCCCCGGATGAATGATGAACGTGGACGATGACGGATCGAATTCTCCGGATATGTCCTGGAAAAGTCCTGGCCGAAGTGCGGCCAGGGCGGGCCGCAAGCTTACAAGGCCGGTAACGAGATCATAAACAACGGTGCTATCAAGGTCGCGGCGCGCGACGAGCAGGCGGTCTACCGCAAGGGTCAATATTGGCGCGGGTGTCAGTGTGCCGTAGGTGCCAATGGGAATCACAAACGGCCTCAATTGCGGATTGAGGAGGGTGGCTGCATCGATCACCGATCCGGTTCCAATGTCTGCCGGATCGCCCATGCTGCGAAGCTCGTAGTCAGGTAAGTCGCGCATGCGCTCCGGAGATACCGGCGCAAACACCACGACGACATCCGGCGATTCCTCGAATGTCTCGACAAAAGAAAAATCGTCCTCGGTGAGACCATATCGATCAGTCGTTTTTTTGAATAATAATCGTGATGGCGTGCCGGGAGGGCCAGCGAACACTTTGGCACCGGCAATCAGGTCCCGGGGGTTATCGGCGGGGCGCCCTTTACGATATGCAACATGGAGGACGGTAGGATACAGAGGCATCACCGTGGCGATATCCGACCTGAATGGCATGTTGTTCGTGATAATTGCGATATCGCCATGGCCGGAAGCGAGCGCTTGCAGCACCGTCTCCTCGCCTTCAGGCGCAGGCACGAGAGTGATTCTTACCGCGGATTCGCGGCCGAGGAGGTCAGCGAAGTCTGTCGCAATCTCCTGATCGATAGGGGACTTTGGCGTAATCAGGCGGAGCTCCGTGGGTGCTCGCTCGCAGCCGAGTACCACGGTGACAGCAAATATCAGGAGGATTGATTGGTGCTTGCGCATGGGTTAGCTTGTGGCCTCCGATCATAAATGTCATTCAATACAATACGATATCCTAATACAGGATCGGATTTAAGACTAAACGGCAGAGAGCACAGCATGCTTGATTTAAACAAATATATCCTGGGTTCCGTCATTCCGCGCAATGGGGCCCGTTATCTGACTTTGGTATTGCTCTTGTTCGCAGGCGTGGCTTATGCCAACACCGATGTTGTCATCTTCAAAAATGGTGATCGTCTAACGGGCGAAGTGAAGTCTCTCGAACGTGGCCGCTTGCGGTTCAAGACAGAAGCAACCGACACGATAGGCATCGAGTGGGATGAGGTCGCTTACCTCAGCAGCGATCAGAATATTCAGGTCGAAACGATTTTGGGAGCGCGATACCTCGGGCATCTGGGTCGTTCCGAGGATAAATTCATCCTCATCGTTGAGACACGATCGGGACCAATCGAACTTAACAATATTCAGGTAATCCTCATGACGCCCATCGAGGAAAAGGGCGTCAGCCGGCTCGACGGCGACATTACGGCAGGCTACAACTTCGCCAAGGCCAATGAAGTGGAACAGCTGAACGTGGGGATTGATTTGGAGTTTCGGACAGAGACCAGGATCTTGAGTCTGAGTTGGGATTCTGTTCTGACCGACAGCCTGGATAACGATGCCAACCAACGAGAGACCCTTAACCTTAATTATACGCGGCTGCTGCGGGACAGATGGTTGCTCGGATCGAACATTGACCTGACCCGCAATGATGAGCTCGGCATCGATCTGCGAACATCGGTCGGTGGCAATGGCGGGCGAATCGTCAGTCAATCCGATCATAGTTCGCTTGTCCTGAAGGGTGGCTTGATGTTTACCAGGGAGGATCTTGCCGACAGTGATGTCGATCAGGATACGATCGAAGCTACCGGGACCTTGATTTGGGACTGGTTCCGATTCGATTCGCCTGAACTCGATTTATCCACGTCGCTTCAGATCATTCCCAACCTGACCGATACGGGCAGGGTTCGTGGTGAACTGGATATCAAGCTCAGGTGGGAGATGATCGAGGACTTGTTCTGGGAACTGAGTTACTACCACAGCTACGACAACAGGCCACCAGAACCGGTTGGGCCCGAACCTGGATTAGGATCGACCGAAAACACAAACAACGACTACGGCATCATTACATCAATCGGTTATGATTTTTAGCCAAAGCCGGGCTTACATTCAGCGACCGATCAACCTGTCTTGCCTAAGCTGAGCCATGATGGTATTTGCAGCGCTTTCGATGATCCAGCCGACGTTTTCCTTTTCGACGATCGCCGATTCGATCGCGCACATTCTTCTCTCGTCTGAGCAGGGGACCATCACCGCGCGGGTGGCATCTCCCAGTTGAGAAATTCGACCTCTTCCATATCCAACGGGTCCCCGGAAAGCCAAAATACGGCGCGCAAGCCGTCTGTGAAATACGGGTCACCAGTCAAGTTGCCGCGTGGTTCGCTGTACGCTGCGGCACCGACACCGGCGACATAAGAATATTGCGCAAGAACCTGAGAGTACCAAAGGTTCTGCAGCAGATAATTCCTGGCCTCATCAACGTCCGGATCGATCTTGTGCGTCGTGATCGTCTTGCGCGTGAATCGCACGCCGATATCGCGGCTGATCTGGCCGACCCACACCGGCTTGCCGTTAAGGCGTAACGGCGTCAACCAGAGACGCAGGTGATTGCGTTCATGAATCGTATCTCTGGCCTTTTGCAGCGCAACGTCCTGGCCACGCCCATACACGTAAAGCGCACTCACGGGTGAATAACGGTAACGCCCGCCAAAGATGAAGGATTTCATCGTTTTTATCAAGGATCCACGGTAGATCGTTTCCGTCTCGTCCCAGCCCGCGCGCATGAATGCGTAGTATAAATTCAGCGGCTCGCCGATGACCACGAGATTCAGTGGATCACCCTGGCCTTTGCCACTCTTGTTTGTCGTGCAACACGGCAATTCTTCCAGCACGCGTCTCAGCGACGCGAGATCATGCGTAACAATCTCATCGGCGGCGTAAAGTTCGCGGAAATTAACATTTCGGTGATCGACATTAAGTCCGGGCACGTCGACGAAAAACGTGAATCGCCTGAATTCCTGATCGGCGCCGATCAGCTCGACGATAAAACTTTTGGTGCCTTCATCGACGTTGGTGAAAACGAATCCCGAGCGCGTTTCGCCCGGCGGCACAAAGATTCTCACGCCTTGTTCGGCGAAGAAACGATCCACTTCTTCATTGGCTTTTTCGGATCCGAAACTGTAGGCAGCGGCAACCTCGAGCGGTGCGAAATATTCCGGATCTAATATGGCGGGCATTAGCATCAGCCGCACGCTGTCGTTGTTCGTGATCTCCAGCCAGACCGGCTGAACATTTTTCTTGTACAGATTGACGCCAAACGCCTGCACGCACTCTTCGGCGCTCGGGACGGCAGTTGTTACAGTTACGTTGCCCTGCTGCTGAGTCTGGCTTCGCTCCAGAAATCCGACTTCCTCGAGTGGCATCGGATCGAATGAAGCGCAGCCGCTGACGACAAATACTACGATTGCCAGGCTTATCCGGTGCCCGTATCGAATTAATCCCATGACGGGGCCTCCCATTCCAGTCGCTCTACGTCGGCGAGGGCGGTGGGATCGCTGCTGAGACCCATGACAACGCGGAATCCATCAGCAAGGAACGTACCACCGGAAAGTTGTTCATACGACTGAACGGCTAACGGGGCATTGCCGCGCTTCACGACGCCAAAGGACCCGAGAGCCTGTGACAGCAGGATGTCCTGGAACAACATCGTGCGGGCATCGTCTGCATCCACCAATCGGCCTGATGATTTGGAGCGTACTGGAACATCCCTGCCGACCTGGCCGATCCAGACTGGAATTCCGTCAACTGTTATCGGGCTCAGCCAAAGCCGCAAATGTGAATGTGGCTGACCGCCGTGTCGGCTCTTGCGAAACGAGGCATCCTGCGGGCGGTCAAAGGCGTAGCGGATGCTCACCGGTCTGTAACGATCATCCGTACCGGGTATGGGAGTCGAGTCCGTTTGTTGTGACGCTGTGCGTTCGGTTATGTCCCAGCCAGCCCGGATTGCGGCATAAACCAAGTCGTCGCGAGTGCCGATGATCACGACATTTAGTGGCAATCCTTCCTTGTTTCCCCCCTGATCAGCCACACAGCACGGCAGCTCGTCCAGCGCTTCTTTAAGTTCATCGCGATCGTACGCAACCATCTCAGCTGGCTCAAACAGCTTGTTCCAGTCAATGTGCGTAACGTCTACCGCCAGGCCAGGCACTGGCACGGCAAACGTGAAAGTCCTGATATCATGATCTCCGCCAACAACGTCGACATTAAAAATCTTTGTGCCATGTTCGAGGTGGCTAAAGACAAATCCTGACATCGACTCGCCGGGCCCGATGCGATTGCCCATGCTCAGCTTCTGAAAATACTCGTCCATCTGTTCATTCGCTTCTTTGGCGAATCGAAATCGCACGACGTATGACACTTCCAGTGGTGCGAAATACTCCGGATCGAGCCCCACAGGCAGGAACCGCATTATGGACTCATCATTGTTCTCGATTTCCAGCCACACGGGTTGAATTCCACGCGCGTACAAATCCAGGCCGAAAATAAGCTCGGTTTCCTCGGCACTTAAAACAGCTGCCGTTACCTGTACATTCTCTTCCGCCTTGGTTTGTGCCCGCTCCAGAAAAGGCACTTGCTCGAGGGGGGACGGTCTCGTACGTCGTCGCGCACCCGCCTGCCAGCAAAACAATCGCCAGCGTCAACCAACGCACTGGATTTCCGCGCAACTTCGAATCTTTCGGCGCTAATGACGCAGCAGCAACAAGCATTTTTTCATCGCCGCGTATCTATCGCGGCACCTCCAATGGTGCATTGAGACTCGTTTCGACGATCGTGCCGCGCGGGATATTGACACTCGCGCCGCGCGTGACAATTGACGCGCCGACACCGACCTTCGCACCGGTCTTGGCACCGGAGCTTCCGCCAATGAGACCACCAATTGCTGCCGCCCTGGCTGTTCGTCCAACAGTCCGCCCCGCTTCTCCGCTGACCTGTGCCTGCATGCCGCTAGTGGTGATCGGGAACAGCTGGTCATCGATCATGATATCCGTGAATTCGATGGCCAGCTCAGAGGAACCTGCCATACGGCCAGCTTGCTTTGCCTGGGCAATACGGCCGTGCACGAATGTGCCGCGGGGTGCAACCGTAACTCCGTCTACCACGAGTGCACCCTCCAGTTGCCCGCGGAAACGATGCCCCGCCGAGTGTCGACTCGAATCAATGGTCTCCGTGGTGCGGATCACGAGGCGAGTACCGGCCGGCACCGTTATAAATGCCGAACGGGCGTTGGGAGCAAGAGCTTGTGCCGTCGCAACGCCTTCGCTCAGAAAGATGCCTAAAACCTCGCTCTCAGGAAAAGCTTCGATGCCCTCGCCGGTATCGAACATGACGATTCCATTGCTGCTGCCAACAAAATCACCCTCGAGCAGGGTGCCGTCGGCAAGTTCCAGCGTGTCGGCCAGCAGCGGGGCAGTGACACCTATTAATAGGACTGTGCTCAAAACGCACATTATTCTTTTCATTTGGGTTCGCCTCCGGTTATTCACAATTATTAATATCGATTTCCTGCGATATAGGTCAGCACCGTGAGAGCAAATAGCTTTCCACGGCGAGCTTGGGACCAGTGGTCTCAATGGCGCGGAGCTCTCCTGACTTAATTGTTCCACGAATGTTTGCTTACGGCCACCTTTCCTCTACCATCTTATCAAGGCAGATGGCGATTCGAGCGAGAGTACGGAGCGATGGGTAAGGGCAGTCCATTCATTCACAAAGCAATAATTGCTGGCCTGTTCCTGTTGGCAGCCGCTGCCGCATTGGCCGGACCGGTGTACCAGCCCCCGGGGGCGAACCTGACTTACGGCGACGTCACGCACGGGCAGCGAGTCCAGTCCGCGTCGAGTAATCCGGCTGCGGCGGCGGCCGACCTCGCTCGAGGAACCGGGAAATCGACGCGTGGCACCGTCCTTTCTGGTGCTGCCGGTCTCGAGTACGGGAACATCGAGGATCTGTTCGACTTCTACGACAAAGTAACGGGAGCCTACGAGCCCAGCGATCCCGGAAGCGGCGGTGGCGGGCCAGGCCAGGATCCGGACGACAAGCCTGACGGCGGTATCGACCTTGGCGATATATGGGATTCACTTGATCCGGACTTCCAGGCCACGATCGAAGCTGTCGCCAGGGAAGTGGCCAGGCAAACGGCGCTGCTGGCACTGATAAAAGAAGAGGGCTATGGCAAAGCGTGGCTCGCCGCCGATGCGCCGTTCGTGCTTGGGAACGAGCACCTCGGTGGTGCCTGGACATTCGGCGTGAACTGGTCCGGTACTGCGAAAGCATTCGGCATCGCCCAGGCCATCGAATTCGATGAGGATGCTGCACAGGCCGCGCTGGAGGACTGGTTCAATCAGTTGCCGATCAACCGACCGGTACAATTTCCCCTGACCGAACAAATCCTGCTGACGATTGATCCAGTGACAGACGCCGTGCGGTTTGCCATCGAAAATGACAGCTCAATCCTTACCAAAGCAGCGCAGATGACGGAGCTAAACGTCGGCTATAGTCGCCATGCCTGGTCCAGTAGCGCCGGAAGCCTGTATCTCGGTGCCGAAGCAAGACTCTATTTGATGCGTCTGTCGCGTTTCAGCGTACGATTCGGCGACATCACGGATTCTGAAGAGCTTTTCGATGCGATCCGTCACAGCGACTTCCGCAGCGCCGAGCGCCTTGGCGTCGATATCGGCGCTTTGTGGGTTGGCAAAAACTATCAGATCGGCGCCCAGCTGACTAACGTGAATGAACCGAAATTCATATTCCCCGACCTTGATCTGAATCCCTATAGCGACGAAGGAATCATCGGGTTCCTGCAACGCGATCAGAGTTACAAGATGGACCGGCAGTTCAAGCTCGAGGCATCGTTGTTCACGAGTGGTCGACGTTGGTCGACACATTTCGGCCTTGATGCTGACCGGGCGACTGATCCTATGGGTGACGATTTTCAGTGGTTGACTTTGAGTGCCGGTTTTACAATAGACAGCTGGTGGATACCCGGCGCGCGCATAGGCTACCGGCAAAACCTCGTCGGTACCAAATTGAAATACATCGGCATCGGACTGACAGCGTTCAAGATTTTCAATATCGATATCTCGTCGGCCCTTGACACCGTCAGTATTGACGGCACAACGCTGCCGCGAGGCCTGATGACAAGTATCGGATTCCAGATCGCCTGGTAGGTCCTCAAACAGACTGCAAATCTGAAAGTGTTGCCTCGATCAATCGAATCCGCCACCCAAAGTGGACATCACGAAGGCGAAGAACCAAACTTATCTCAGTATTGAGTCCATGTACCTGTACCTATCCAGCTAATGCAATATTGACACGAAGCGGGCGAATATTACCGTCGCTCGAATCTGCCGGGCTACGCCTTATAAAACATCGCATAAAACACCGGTACAACAACCATCGTTAAAACCGTCGCGAACATCAGTCCGCCGATTATCGTAATGGCCATCGAGGCAAAGAATGCGTCCATCAACAAGGGGATCATGCCGAGAGCGGTCGTTAACGCTGCCATGGACACCGGGCGAAGCCGGCTTGCCCCAGCATCGATGATTGCTGTTAACAACTCTTTGCCTTCTGCTGCCTCAATGTTGATCTGGTCGATAAGTACAATTGCGTTCTTGATCAGCATTCCCATCAGGCTCAAGAAACCGAGCAACGCCATAAAGCCAAATGGCTGTCCCGTCGAGAGTAGCCCGAGGGTTACACCGATTAACGCCAGCGGCACACAAAGCCAGATTACGAGCGGCTGGCGCAGCGAATTGAACAGGACGATGGTCACCAGGATCATCGCTAGTACGAATACCGGGATGGAGCCCGCCAGCGCCGCCTGTGCCTTGCCCGAGTCTTCGTATTCACCGCCCCATTCAAGCTCGTAGCCGGGCGGCAACGGCAATGCCTCGACCTGCGGCCTGACCCGGCTGAACAGGGCGGTAGCAAGACCCTGCGCCGGATCAGCATAGATGATCATCGTTCTTTTGCGGTTGCGTCGATTGACGATTTCATCCTCGAAGGATGTTTCAAAACCGGATACAACCTGCCGCAGCGGTATCATGCGATCTGCGATCGGGCTCCAGATCTGCAGGTTCTGTGCGCTCGCAATGTCCCGGCGAAGATGCGCCTCGGACCGCAAGATGATCGGAATCTGCAAATCGTCTTCACGATAGTAACCCGCGACATCACCTTGAAACGCCTCGGCCATGACTTGCGCCACCATCGGCCGCGTAATGCCGCTGACGTTCGCGCGCTGATCCGCCAGCACGGGCCGGATGACTTTGACACGCTGTCGCCAGTCAGTGCGAATCGACTTCGAATCTCTGTCCGCACGGAAAATCGCTTTAGTCTGTTCCGCAAATCGTCGCAGTGTCGGGATATCCGGACCCGAAAACCTTGCCTGAATCTTGCCGGTCGAGCCGGGGCCGAGCTGGAAAGAGGAATAATAGGACAGCGTGTCCGGGTATCTTGCTTGCAGCTCACCCTCGATAATGGGTCCGATCATTGCGATCGATCGATAGTCGTCCACGTCAATAAGCAGTTGCGCGTAAGCGGCGTTGAGTTTTTCCGGTGCGTACGTCAGCAGGAACCGCAGGCCCCCCTGGCCGATAAGTGACGTAACGTGCGTAACCTCATCGAACTCCCCGAGATATTGTTCTACTTCTGCAACCTGTTCAGTGGTTTCATCAATATGTGTTCCCTGCGGTAGCCACAGATCGAGCATGAATTGAGGGCGAGTGGATCCCGGGAAGAAACTCTGGTCAACGTAAGTAAAACCCCAGAGTGCCGTGCCAAACATGCCGGCGACCACGACCGCCGTGAAATAGCGCTTGCGGATACAGCCGCGCAACACCGTTTTGTATTTCAGGTAAAAACCACTGCCGTAGGGGTCAGTTTGCCCCTGCCCTTGCTTCGGCGGTTTAAGAAACATGACACAGAGCAACGGCGTTACTGTTACAGCCGTCACCCAACTCAACAACAACGATACCATTACAACCTGGAACAGGGAGCGGCAAAACTCGCCGGTACTGTCGTCAGACGTTCCGATTGCGGCGAAAGCGAGGATTGCGATAATTGTCGCACCTAGTAGTGGCCACGCGGACTGTTTAACGACAGCACTCGCCGCATCCTCCGGCTTCTCACCTTTCTGCATGCGTATCAGTATGCCGTCCACGACCACTATCGCATTATCGACCAGCATGCCTAACGCAATGATTAGCGCCCCCAGCGAAATACGCTCAAGTGCCACACCCATCGGGTTCAGGAAAACAAACGAACCGACAATTGTAACCAGGAGAATTGCACCGATAAGCAAACCACTGCGTACGCCCATAAACAGCAGCAACACCACAATCACGATGGCAACAGCCTGCAAAAGGCTAATAACAAAGCCCGAGATAGCCGCCACGACGGCGTCGGATTGCAGGGACACGATACCGAAGTCCATGCCAACAGGACGTTGACCCTCAAGCTCAATCAGCCGGTTGCGCAGCCCTTCTCCCATCGTCACGACGTTGCCGCCAGCAACTGTGGAAATGCCAAGGCCAATACTGAGTTTGCCGTCATAGCGAAGGATCGTGTTTTGCGGATCGACGTAATCCCGCTGAACCGTTGCGACATCGCGCAGATATATCTGCTGCCCGCCACCGCCGCGAATAATCAAATCTTCGAATTGCTCCACGGCCGTTAACCCGCCGGTAGGATCAATGGTAATGAACTCGCTGCCGACCCGGACGCGACCCGAGTCGGTTACCAGGTTCTTTTGCAAGAGTTCATCGATGATTCCCGATGACGATATGCCGAGCTGCGACATACGGTCGCGATCAAAGGAAATATAGATTGCTTCAGTGCGTTCGCCGTAGGTCGAAATTTTCCCTACGTCTTCAACCAGCAATAACTCACGCCGTAAGAAGTCGACATAGTCCTTGAGTTCGGCATAGCTGTAACCATCGGCAGTCACGGCGACAAAAACGCCAAAAACATCCCCATAGTCGTCGATAACGATAGGTTGCCCCACACCGGCCGGAAGACCGCTTGCGGCATCACCGATCTTGCGGCGCAGCTCATCCCACACCTGCGGCAGGGTCTCAGCGTCGTAGTTGTTCTTGATCGTAACCGTCAGCGTCGAGAGACCACGATCCGACTTGGACACCACTCTGTCGAGTTGGCCGAGTTGCTGAACCGCAATCTCCAGGTAATCGGACACCTCCTGCTCGACCTCTTCCGCCGATGCACCCGGATACGGTGTCATGACGAGCGCATCCTTGATCGTAAATTCCGGGTCCTCGAGCCGGCTCATGTTTTCGTAAGACGACAAACCGGCTGCCAGCATGACCACTGCCAGTACCAGCGTAACGACCCGATTCTTGATAGCGATTGCTGCCAGATCCATAATGCGCTTCTTTTTGTTGTCCCCGAAGGGTGCTAGTTGTTGCCCAGGTCTCTTACCAACATGCCATCCGTGAGGCTGTTAACCCCGGATACGACGACAATATCTCCGCCAGACAGGCCGCTCAGTATTGGCACCGCTGACCCGGATAACTCACCAGGCTCGACAGCCCGTTTTGCCACTCGCATAGTCGCAGGATCGACCACCCAGACATAGGGATTACCTTCTACGTCAGCGGCAACGGCATTGGACGGCACCGACACTGGGGCAGCTCCTTCTTCGCGGTTTTCCGTATAAAGATCGACAATGATTTTTCCGGTCATTCCCGGGCTCACGTTGACATCCGTCGGGCTTTGAAAGCCAAAGGTAACTTCATAAGTGCGGGTGACGGGGTCCGCTGAATTGCTGGCTTCTTTTATGTACGCCGGGAATAAACGGCCGCGACGCGATGCAATCTCCACGCGTGGATTAATTCTGCGGGTCATTTCATCGCGAGGAACATTTGTGTCACCTCGTCCCCAGTCGCGCTCGGCAACGGCAACACGCAGTTCCAGGCTTGATTCATCCTGCAACACCATCACCGCTTCCTTGGGCCGGACATTGGCAAAGTCATCGACCAGGCGCCGCGCGATGCGCCCGGCAAAAGGTGCTCTTAGTTCCGTGTCCTGCAGCGCTTTTTCTGCAATATCGAGCTCTGCTTGCGAAATATCCAATTGCCCTTTTGAACGGCTTACCTGTTGTTCTGTAACCGCGTTTTTTTCAAATGCCTTCCTGTAGCGATCATAGTCGGCTTTTACCGTGTCGCGGCGCGCACGCGCGGCATTCCGTTGGGCTACGTAGTCTCGCGGGTCCAGCTTTGCGACAACTTCGCCGGCTTCGACAAGGTGTCCTTCCTCTACGATACGCGCCAACATCCGGCCTGAGACCTCAAATGACAGATCGGCCGACTGTGCGGCAAAGACACTGCCAGGAACCTCAAGCGTTCGACTGCCAGCACCCTCGCCGATGCTTATCATCTTTATTGGTCGCGCCACTTCGGCCTGCTCGACCGGCGCTTCCTGCCCACATGCGCCGACGAATCCTGACAAACTGGCCACCAGCCATACGAGACGCGCACTACAATAGTTCATTCCGGGGTTTGCTTTCATCGGTTTCTCGAGAGGCCTTCCGCGGCCAGGTTACTGTTTTGGACGCCGACCGGTCGTTTACCGGACTGCGGCTTGCATAATATCAGCATTCTCAGGCATCACGGGCTCGATCAGAAGCCGTTTTTATCCCTACCGGCGAGCACCGCCAGCGATATTTGCAATTTGCGCGGCCATTGGACACTTCTACGAGGCAAGACAACTTCATCTACGTGTTCTTGGCACTAATCACATTTCTGGTGTTACCGCCAATCGCAGATGATTTGCAAGTCATATCCGATTTTCTCGTCAGGCTCATCGGGTTTTCTTGTCTGCTGGCGATCGGGGTCCGGTGCGGCAGAATGACACGTCCCTCTGGACTTTTCCGCCGGACTGTATTCTGCGGCCGCGCGACGTTCTGGGAGAGGTCAATCCTCAGTTCAAAGCGGAGGCGGGCTGACTCGGCCAGGGACGCCGCAGGCATTCGCCGTTCGGAGTCTCCTGCCTGACAAATGCTCATTTCAATCAGTGGACGTTGCTCGCTTTTCAACACTGCTTCGGTGCACCAGATAGTAGCCAACGGTAAGCGCAATGATTATGGCACCAATGCCAAACATAATCATTGGGTCAATATGCGTCGCGTCGAGGACGACTATCTTTCTCGTGATCGCCGTGATCGCCACCAGAATCATCAGTTCGGCGTGGATACTATTCTCGTTGAGATACATCTGAATGCTGGTCATCAGTTCGAGACCGATCAGCACCATCATGAACAGCCCAAACAGACCGAACAAATCCTGTACGCCAATGAAAAAGCCCGGGGGATCGAACATATTAATTACTATTTCGTAAGCGACTTCCAGAGTCGCTGACACCACAACGATTGCCATCAGGCCGAGCAAAGCGATGGCTATGTATTTTCGTACCTTATCAAGAACCTTTAGCATTGATCGCTCCCTGGTCGGCTTGGTTTTGATCTGACTAATTGACGCTGGTAGCGTATCATTTTGCCCGAATTTTCGGGCTGGGCAAACAACATAGCCAGGGGCCCGTGTAATACCGATAGTTGTCTTGCAATCGACTTTGAAACTCCGGATACTTGCCGCCCGGCAATTGGCGGGCACCCGGCTCACTTGCAGGGCAGGCAAAGGTCAATTTCTGACTACGCTTCGTCCGGTTACGGACAACAAGAAGAGTTCATCTCCTGGAAAATCGAGGATACAGAACATGAAGAACATAAATTCAGCCGTGCGGCTGTTAACGGCAGTGGTTTTTTCTCTCGGATTGCTTGCGTGTCAGACGGCTCCGCCAAGCATCCAGACGGGTCCCGACGCCGAGCTTTCATACGATGGATTGCACATAGTAGACAACAGCCAGGCCGATGTGGCGTGGGCCAGACCTGACCTCGATTTATCCGGCTACACGAAAATCATGACGGCCAGTGCCGGAATCGAGTACCGACAGGTAAAGAACAAGGGCAGGACGAGCGTGGACCGCTCGAGGGGTGGGCCATATTTCATTGACGATAAAGCCCGCGGGAAATTTGAGAAGCTTGTCGCAGACGTGTTCATAGAAGAACTGCAGAAAAGCGAGCGATTCACAGTGGTCGATGAGCCTGGTCCGGATGTTCTGATAATCTGGGGTGCACTGCTCGACGTCATTTCATACGTGCCCCCGGATCCAGTAGGTGGTCGTTCCGAGGTTTTTCTGACTTCCGTCGGCGAAGCGACACTGGTGCTGGAATTGCGGGACTCTGAGACAAATACAATCCTCGCACGCTCCGTCGATCGACGCGCTGCCGAAACCATAGGCCGCACATTTCAACGGACCAACTCTGTGACGAGTGCCTCAGAAGTCAGGCGGCTGATACGGTTCTGGGGAACCAGATTGCGAGAAGGACTCGACGGGTTCGCCCAGTAGCCGTCAGACCGCAAGTTTTCAATAATAGAAAGACAAACTCATGGGAGAAAGGAAATGACGAAGAAAATGATTTGGGTAACTGTTGCCGTCGCGATTTTTGCAGGACCCCAAGCGCTGGCGCAGGAATCTCTTATTGATCACCTGATCGATGCTTGTGAAGGCGACCTTCAGAAATATTGCAGCCAAGTGACGCCTGGTGAGGGCCGGTTGTTGCATTGCATGGCTGCGCACGAGGACAAGATTTCAGGTCAGTGTGAATATGCTTTCTATCAGACGGCGTCCCTGCTTGAACAACTGTCGATGGCTATCGCGTACGTGGCCCGGGAATGCGAGACCGAGATTCAAACGCTCTGCCGCGGTGTCGAGCTGGGCGAAGGCAGAATCCTTGCCTGCCTGGACGAACATGCAGAAGAAGTCGGCGACAGCTGCAAGAAGGCGGTCGCTGACACAGTGGGTGAATAACAGAGCGAATCAGAGAGGATCGTGGTGGCAGGTACGGAAGTCTGGCCTGATCCTGCCTGCTCCCAACCCACTACTCGCACTTGCGTCTCCTGATGCAAATAGTGCCTGGCTTTGGTTCAGAGATAGGACTCTAGAGCACCGGCGCCATACGACGAATTCGACGGCTGGATAGAATAGGTGGTTTCCCGGCAGACTTACCTGCCGAGGTTTTTGTCCAGGAAACCGCGGAACAGGGAGGCCCAGTTTTCCGCGGCAGCCTCGACGCCGCCCCAATCGGTGCTTGTGCCGTCTTCCGAGGCGAAGGATGGTATCGCTGCGCTGTCAGCGGCACGGCCGAGCACGCGTTTGGTTTCGGAGTCCCGGAGTTCCATCAGGAAAAGCAGCTCGCCCGGCCGGGCAACATCGCGAATTTCCGTGCGAAGATTCGGCATGTCGACGTATGCGGCTTTGCGAAGATCAATTAGCGATGCCTGCACGGCTAATGTTCCCGGACCGGGTTCTTCGACGATTTTGTAGTCTGTAAGCCGGGACAGAAAGGCCTCGCGAAATATTTGTCGCAGACGCTCTAACTCTTCGTCTGTCAGGCGAGTATTCTGCGGGAAAAATATGCCCATATCTTCCGCAAACAGCTGGTGATAATTCGAAAAATCAGCGTCTGTAGCGATAAAAGCTGCGGCGATGTTTGGTGCGTCCGCTACCCTGAAACTCTGTGTCGTCGTGGTTGAACAGGCCACAACCGCGAGAAAAGCAGTGCAGAAAATTGCGGCGCGATAGTGCCGGGTTTTTCCATTCATCAAAGTCTTCGTACTGCGGACAGACATCGCCTGTATCCCCCGTTTAACTTGCCTTAAGCCCTGTTGGTAGCTTTGGCAGTGTACCTTAGCAAGGGTTCCCCCTAAATGGCATACGAAGCAGCTTGGTAACACGGATCCCGGCCAACTATTCGGCTGACGACCGGTTATTGTCTAGTTATTTGCGTAGTTCTGTTTTTTGGCCGTTCGGACTCTCATTTTATGAGCGCCGTCGCCGCAGGGGGCTGGCCACCTTTCCCCCTCCGCTGCCAATCTGCCAGGAAGAAAGCGCCCGACTCGGTCAGGCGATAATTGTCAAAGCCGTCCGTCGAGCCGATCACGGAGTCGACCAGCTCATATTTCCGGAGCTTGTCGAGGCTGCGTTGCACCTGCGCGGGACGCATTGTCAGCTGGCCGGCAAGTTCCGGCGCGGATAGTGCGAATCCCGGCGCCAGGGCCCCGCTGGTACGAAGTACGGCCAGATCCAGATTATCCAACTGCACTTCGGGAATCGTGTCGGCCCCGCTCGATCCTCGCCGCGGGATTCGTTGCCGAAATTTGCAGACCAGCTTTGTCTTGACGCTGCGGATACCGTACGAAGTGCGAAAGCAAATAGTCCTGATCGCCGCGTTTCACGATTCTCGCGACGTTCTGCAATAGCCTGACAAACTTCCAGGCGACAACGACCAACAGTAACCAGAGCAGCAGTGAAAGAACTGCGGGTAGCATGGGTCCATCACCTTCCCCGCCAATTCCCAGTCTCAGCGCCAATGTTGGTGCATGCGCGACAAATTGCGTCAAAACGAAGTCCCCGGCAACAGAAATGCGTCGTATATCACCTTGCCGAGATCGTGCAGATTCGCGAGCCAGTTCGTGATCATGCTGTCTCTCCGAAACCGCGTGCTATCGCAGTCGGGATACTGATGATGACAACGACGATCATCAGTTCCATCAATGTTCACCCCGCATGTATTTACGCATTTTGGTATCTCCGTAATATTTTCATCAAATGATTACTGGATGCCGTCTTGCGTCCAGAGCGTCTTAACCGGGTAGTTGACAAAGCCTGGATCGAAACATTCAACACCGACACAAGCAATCGGCGGCGCACAGTCTATGCCGGTGCAACTCGGATCATCCGGGCCCGGGAACAGAATGGTCGGTGTCGGGGCGATACCGCCCTGTGCCAGTTCGGTTACTCGCGGCTCGAGTGCAGCCTGGTTATTGACGATTCTCGCGACGTTCTGCAATAGGCTGACAAACTTCCAGGCGACAACGACCAACAGTAACCAGACCAGCAGTGAAAGAACTGCGGGTAGCATGGGTCCATCACCTTCCCCGCCAATTCCCAGTCTCAGTGCCAATGTTGGTGCATGCGCGATAAATTGCGTCAAAACGAAGTCCCCCGGCAATAGAAATGCGTCGTATATCACCTTGCCGAGATCGTGCAGATTCGCGAGCCAGTTCGTGATCATGCTGTCTCTCCGAAACCGCGTGCTGTCGCAGTCAGGATACCGATGATGACAACGACGATCATCAGTTCCATCAATGTTCACCCCGCATGTATTTACGCATTTTGGTATCTCCGTAATATTTTCATCAAATGATTACTCGATGCCGTCCTGCGTCCAGAGCGTCTTGACCGGGTAGTTGACAAAGCCTGGATCGAAACATTCAACGCCGACACAGGCAATCGGCGGCGCACAGTCTACGCCGGTGCAACTCGGGTCATCCGGGCCCGGGAACAGAATGGTCGGTGTCGGGGCGATACCGCCCTGTGCCAGTTCGGTTACCCGCGGCTCGAGTGCAGCCTGGTTATTGACGACGGGGTCGCCATTCTCGACCTTTACCCGATACAGGAAGTTCTTGCCCTGACTCGGCTGACAAACATCGGCCAGATTGGCCTCCGGTGAGAAGCCGACAAAGAACACCGAGTCGTCGAAGGTTAGTGAGCCCGAGATGACCTTTTGATTGGCCGGCATCGTAAACTTTCCAGCCTTTCCTGGCCGTGGCCGGGTCGATAATGGTGCGCAGCTGTCCGCTGACTTCGACCAGATCGGCTTCTGTTACAACGGTGAAGCTGTCGTATGCGGCTTGCGTCAACTGGCTGAAGACATTCGGATCACGCACCGAATAGAACCGGTCCGCAGGCTCCGTTATCCAGTGGATGAGCCCGATAGCCGCTGCCGATGCTCAGAGAAATGAGACGCTTGCCCTGAATCCTGTCAGTAAAGATTGACACATCGGGCGAGTTGTAGAATCGGCGTGTGTCGGCATTAGAGGGGGCACCCAGTCCTTCGGCGCCCGAGCTGAGCGATGACACCACCAGCGACGAGATTTGCCGGCACTCTGCCCATTCGAAATATCGAATCGTCAGCAACTGACCGCCCAGGTCCGAGGCATACATACGATCGGCCAGGCCGTCACCGCTCACGTCGATAACCCGGATCTGAGTCGGAATCGAGCGGGTCATGCTGGCCAGTTGCAGGTCTGCTGCTCCATCTCTCCCGGCACGCCACAGTTCGGCACCACTGACCAGGTCAAGCATGTGAATACCCGCACCTGAGACATCCGGCGCCGCCGTGTAAGTTGGCGTGTCCTGCACCGAATCGTATCCACCGCCGATGACGACGACAGCTTTGTCCGCGTTCAATCCAGAAGTATCGACATCAACCCGGGCCACAACGGGCGTTGACCAGCTCTGGCCGCCACTCGTCAATCGCACGTTCCACAGCAATTTTGGCGTGTTCTTGTTGGTTACGTCGAGCGCATAATAGGTCTCGCCGCCGCGGCGCATGCCGAACAGAATGTAGACGAAATCCGTGCCGTCGATGATGCCATTTTTATCGCGATCCGCGACCACCGGCACAATGTTGCCGTCAATGCCGTAATTCTTGAACTTATTACTCGAATTAAAGAACAGCCGGTTCATATTAGTGAGCAGTTCTTTCGGAATAAATGACCAGAGTTCTACGCCCGTCTTACCATCGATGGCGTGCAGGTAACCATCGTTGGTTGCCGCATACACGACGACGTCCGGGTTGGCTGCGGTGCCACCATAGACAATCGTAGCTGGTTGAGAATGCAGCGGATCGCCCATCTGCTTGCGTACGGTGGTTGTCGGGTCCGCGTCAAAATCGGCTATGTCCTCGCCACGCAACCAACGGATCATTTCATCTTTCGACGGCTCGCCCGCGCCACCTGTCAGACCGAAGTCGGCAAGCGCAAATGCTGCCGCATTCCATGATGTGATCGCGTTGTTGGCGGCGGTGAGATTATTATCGGCGCCGTTATTGGTATAGAGATTGCGAGATATCGGCTCGGGCAGCACGTTTGCTGCGCCACCCAGCGTGACATTGCTGCCGTCCGCTCCGCCAGCCGTCCAGAAGCTCCGCGCAGCATCGTAGAAGAAGCCGGTGGCCGGATTGATGGCGCCGAGACCGAGGGCGTCGACGATCTGCCCGTTGCTGACACGATACTTCTTGAGGTTTCCGGGCCAGTGTATTTTAGTCTTCGGAGAGAACACCGTGATGTACAGGTCGTTCAGGTTCTGCGTCCGGTTGAAAGCATTCACCGATACGGTCGGTGCGGCGAACGACAGGCTCCTTTCGTTAATATCGGCAACGATATCCAGCAATGTGAGCGCAAGACTCTCAACGTCGTCGGCCAGGAAGTAAGTGCCACCGGATCGTTCTGCCGTGGAACGCAGAATATCCAGGTCGATAGTGAATCCGATCGTGTGTGTGGTGACGAACTGATCACCGGATAAGATCGTGTCAACATCTTCTTTTGCCAGGTATTCTGAAATGTCGTCGAGACACATACCGTCGCCGGCACCGTCGCAGGTGCTGCGGCCAAGTGCCGTCGAGAAGTTAGGCAGCGTGGGCGCGAGGCTTTGGGCATCCACGTCCTCCGTGGGCAGACCGTCGGTGAGCAGAATGTTGTAGTTCTTGGAGCAGGCGTTCGTTTTCGGCTGTTTATAGTTCTCCGGATTTATTGAATCGAGAGCCGCCGGATCAGTATCGTGTTCATTGATTTTCTCACCGTACTCGGCCTGCATGCCGCGCCAGTACAAGGCGGACTCATATAAGGTCTCGGCCAGTGGTGTCCAGCCGCCTGCAGACAGCGTGTCAATCGCAGAGACGACACTGGCCCGATTAGCGTCAAGATCGCTCATCGCCTTGATGACCGGTCCACCGTCACTGTTGTTGAAGCGCATGATGCCGACATTGACACCGGTGATCGAATTCAATACAGCTGAAACCACCGCCTTGACGATATCTATGCGTGAGAGATCTACGGTGTTAGGCGAATTCTTCCAGTTGAGGTAATTGCCGTCATAAAAGATGTAAGCGAGGTTTGCCGGCGCGCTGCCCCAGGAGAGCTCGCTAGTGGGGTCATTGGTGAATGGATCCGCCAGGTCGACGCCATTCGATGCCCAGAGGTACGCCGGCCGGCCGTCACCGTGGATGCCGGAGTCCGCCTGGCATTCTACCGGTTCCGTATTGTAACCGGGCGCAAGGTATTGCCATCTGACCGGTCCTGTGCCCGTGCCAGTCTTGCCGCCGCCACGGTACTGCACCATCGTGTCGGCGAAGCTGCCGATGCCGGACATCTGGTTGACGGCGAGCTGGCAGTGAAACGAACTTTTGACGATGTAACTCTGGTTAGTACCATCACACGCCGGCACCACGTCGACATCGGTCCAATAGACGTTGTTCGAATTGCAATCGCCGCCATAAGTCTGCGTGTAGTCATACGGAGCGAGCGTTTGTTCGGTCGTATTCATACTGCCCGAGGTATCGAGGATAAACAGCATGTTCGGCTTGTTGTCCTGCGCGGCGGGAGGTGTTGCAAGCAGGAGCTCGGTATCGTCCGCGACAGCGGCTGCGCACGTTGTCAACGCCAGCAAAAATCCAGCACATGTCCCTATGATATTTCGCTTTTGAGCATTCATTTTCGTTCCTCAAAAACTTTTCTGCCTGGCTCGACGATCAAAGATTCACACTGATTGCGGTGATGGTGTTTGATGCGAGGTGATGCATCACGGTAGCAGCCACGGGTTTTCTACTTCTGACGCGTCTGAGTTGATTTTTGAACTCCGCCAGTGCGACGTAGCGATCATTTACGACGTAACCGGTTTTGCTGGTTACGCGCAATGTCTGTGCTTCACAGTCAGGGCATTGCTTAAAAGTGAGCGTTCCGTTCTCACTGACTGGCAGTCTCAGATTACTGACAGCGACTTCATACGCTGCTGTAATCGTCGTCAGGTCGGCCGCGGCTGAAAGGCTCAGTCCTAACAAAACCAGGATCAGTAATTTTCGATACGCCTGAATTCCCTGCCGCAACATACGCCCATCCTCTGTTCGTTGGTTACAAAGGCGGACGCAAAGCTTTAGTCGATGACTGGTTCGACCTATTGCGGCTATGAGTTCGTCAAGACAAGAGGGTCGCCTGACAGTTCGCGACAACACGCAGGACGCGCATTGTTCTTTGTGTAAATCTGGCGGCCCCGCTGTCGTAGGCTCTCACCCGTAGACCGGAAGCTTTGCGTCCCTGCCTTTCGGCAGGTTTGCCTTTTCAATTCAGGCTTGTTTATACCAATAAAAGTATTGTCGCGAAGACGCAGTTTCCATAAGTCAAAATTGAGCGATTATGTCCATGCACTGCTGCACAAACAAAAACGCCGACGTAAAGTGGGCGTTTTCGATTGAGTGGCACTCCCTAGGGGATTGGCTCTAATCGCTCCTAAGCGATTCTCGGGTCTGCGACCCGTCGGAGCTATCGCTCCTCCGCCCAAAACTCTGGCGCGTTTTGTCGAACGGGGTCTGACTCCCATCCAGGAATTTCCCAAATCAAAAAGGGCCCGTGTTATGGACCCCTAGACCTTGGCCAGATCGAGATCGTTCGTCCTGCGGAATCTCAGGAGGTCAATTTCCGCTAATAGCTTCGCGACCTCTGGACTTGCCTGAATGGCGGCTATCGCCCGGGCAGATAACGTCCCGAAGCGGCCTGTCAAAATTGAGTTGTGCGGCCATTTGAATGGCCGCTGTAAGGACCCAGAGCGGACACCGCGCAGCTATGGCAAGAGGTGTTGCAATTCTCCCCGATAGGCAATGTCGGATGTAGTTCTATTCCCGCCCGATTTTCTTAGCCTGATCCTTAACGCCGATCAGACCCCGACTTGCAGAATCTGCGTACATCATTAGTATTAGACTAGTCTATAGCGGAATACCAAAAGAAGGCTCAGATCCGATCCCGGGCCATAGAGCTGAAAATATACTGTGGGCGGCCAATGCGGCGCCGGAATCCAGCGGTGGCGGATAAACGGGGGCACTAAATAATGAACAAGACAACAATGATCGCGGCAGTAATGGCGTTCGTCGCGCTGGCCATACCTAGTCTGGTCCTAGGGCAAACGTACGCCGGTGACATGGGTATCGATCCCGCGGACGTGCAACTCGGCAAGGCGGAGTATTCGCCCTACCTTGAGCAGGGTTATCCGGATCGAGTCTATTTCGGCGATACGCACTTGCACACCTCCTATTCGACGGATGCCGGAATGTTCGGAACCCGATTGGGGCCCGAGGAGGCGTATCGTTTCGCGTTGGGTGAGGAAGTGACGTCGAACACGGGCCTCCGTGTGCGCCTGCAGCGGCCGCTGGACTTCCTGGTCGTTGCCGATCATTCCGAGAATCTCGGCCTTGCGCCGATGATTGCAGAGTCGAACCCGGAACTGCTGAGATCGGAATGGGGCCGCATGATTCATGACCTCGTCAAGAGCGGCGATGGTGCCGGCGCCTATGAAGCTTGGGGCGAAGGGATGATGACGAGGCAGGATCCATTGAAAGGCAGCGAGTCCATCACCCGATCTATGTGGGAGCGCATTACCGCGGCCGCCGAGAAATACAACCAACCGGGCAAGTTCACCGCCTTCATCGGCTTCGAGTGGACCTCCAGCCCGGACGGCAACAACCTCCATCGCAATATTATCTTTCGTGACGGCAAGGCCAGGGCCGACGAGATAATCCCGATCTCGCAATACGACACGATTGACCCCGAGGAACTATGGCAGTGGATGAG
>PVMK01144535.1_pt1 | contig 44363 bp, 44 predicted proteins | sample 1853481 | NCBI WGS metagenome assembly PVMK01 (sample SAMN08533507, study PRJNA380276) | Marine sediment metagenome, whole genome shotgun sequencing project.
TACTTTGATACTATTTTGTCAACTTTATGTTTTACCGTAAGCCTATCAATTGAAACACTTCAAGCCTGGATGCCCTCACGGAGTTCTGATTGTCTGGATCTTGTATTAAACACACTGGGTGCATTATTGGGGGTGATGATCTATAGATTTCTTTTGCCGGGTTGGGAGTTAGGGAGCAGGGGGCGGGGATTCCGAAAGAAAGGGAATGTTTGAAGGATAGAAGGTTGGGAAGCTGGGAAGCTTGGAGGCGAGGAGGCTGGGAGACTGGGAGGCGGAAAAGCTGGGAGGCGAGGAAGCTGGGAGACTGGGAAGCTATAAGGGGGGAAGGTAAAAAGTTGGGAGGTTGAAGGTTTAGAAGCTCAACCAATCAGATTGGTAATTGAGTGGCCGTACGTTTTTTTACTCGTGAATAAACATTTTTTCGATGCATAATGCCTATAATTAATATTTCATGCCCGGTTATTTTGAAGACCACACGGTAATCACCGACTCGTAATTTCCAGTATCCTTTAAGGGTTCTTTGCAGAGGTTTCCCATAGACTTCTGGACGGGTAGTGAGACGTTCTTCAATAGATCTTTTGATCATGGATTTGTTCTTGTTATCAATTTTCGGAAGATCGATTTTTTTTACGTCAGCATGATAAATTAGTTGGTATTCCATTACGACCAAGTTTCTTCATGTGTCAGTATTCCATTTATGTCCAAAGTCCTTTCTCTTTCCTCTGCAACGCCGGCCAAAAAAATGTCTTCTTGAGTTTCTATGGCATCTTTTAGAAGGTCTCTTACCTTGGTGGACAAAGATACTCCATCTTTCTTAGCAAGAAATTGGACATTTTTATATAATGGCGTATCAAGGACAACGTTGATTCGTGGATTTTTAGCAGGCATCTTGTTTTCCTCCTTAAACCCTATAGTTGCATAAATAACATGGCAAAATGAGTTTAATGACTATAATGATCAGCGTTTCCAGACTTTTTCTCTGCTTTGATGGAATTATTAACCCCCAGTGACATCATGAAAATAGTGAAAACAACCATGTTATTTACCCAATGGGAAAGCCGGGGATGCCGCATCTCCAGTGTTGCCAAAGGTTCGCAGTAAAATACGGAGGTCTATCCCGTTTTGTCTGCGGGGGCTTCACCTTCGGCGCCTTGGATCTGCAGCATCTTCGACTTTTGCAACAAGGGTAAATTTAATGGTAAATTGGAACATAAGTGACGCACCTTGTCAATGTTTTTAGAAAAAAAATGGAAACGCGAAGAGCATTTATAAAGAAAATATTTACGGCATTGGGTATTTTGGTTTTTGGGCGAGATGCAATTGCCGGAAAGACCGTAAAAATTACAATGAAAGAAGATATAAAATCTACAGTTTATAGAGCCATTAACGGTCATCCTTCTGAGAATCTTTCAAAAGTGGTCGAACTCATGGGAGGCATTGAAACATTTATCGGATCCGATGATGTTGTCGTCATCAAGCCCAATGTTCAATGGTGGAATCAAGGGGCTCCCAACCTTTCTGCTTTGAATGCTTTTGTGGATTTGATTATGAATCGTTCCGGCGGGTTTCATGGAGAAGTGGTCTTGGCTGAAAACTGCCATCGCGGAGCCTTTCCCTGGGAATCGTTGCATTCCGGATGGGCGCCGGTATTTTCCAGAAATTCAGACCTTGATCAAATCGACAATTTCAATGACCTGGGTGCTTATTTGAAGAAAAAATATGGTGATAAATTTTCAATTTACCACCTTATTGATGTAGACACCGGGAACAAGCGGGTTTTCAGCCCTGAAGACGGAACCGGTTATGTATACTGTGATGGTACCGGTGGTGTCCCCTTGATTGTATTTGATAATGGGGCCCGGGGAGATGATTTTCGGGAAGTTATCATGACCTACCCGATTTTTAAAACATATAAGGGTACCCTCGTTGATTTTAAAAACGGGATCTGGGAAAAAGGAATCTACACGGATCAACCCCTTAAATTTATCAATTTTGCAGCCTTAAACCATCACAGCACCTATTGCGGCGCCACAAGTTCCATTAAAAATTATCTGGGAATCAGTGACCTAAGCGGTGGGCCCGATCCGCATAAAAATGGAAAACTTACAGAAAAATATTATAATTTTCATTCTTTTCCTTTTAACAAATGGACCCCCGGTCCGGAACCCGGTATGATCGGAGCGGAAATCGGGGTGTTTCTGAAAACGATTCGAAAAGCCGACTTGAACATAACCACCGCCGAATGGGTCGGGCTTGTATCTCGTACCGAATCGCCGGTGGCACGTACAAGGGCTGTTTTAGCAAGTACTGATCCGGTTGCCTTGGATTTTCATGCAGCCAAATATCTGCTTTATCCCAACTCAAAGGTTCCGGTGCACAACCCTGATGATATACGGCGTCCCATGAATCAGTATCTTTTAAAATGTTCGGAAAAGGGTGGGGGAATTCTTAATGAAAAATATGTTGCCGTAAAATCGTATGATTTTAAAACCAAAGGGTTCCAAGGTGATGATGCCCTTGTGGTGATCGGCAAAAAAACTTGGGGGCGTGATTTCAAGATGTTGATGAAATATTTGATATTGAGATTTTTTAAGAGATAATTTGGGTTGAGGTATTGACTGGATGATGAATTGTGTAATTTGTTTCATAAAAATTGGTAAACTAATTACACAATAGGGTAAGTTCCGATATTCTATTATGCTTGCCTTGTTATTGCTTTATAAGTTATGTTAACATGTTAAAACAGACAGGATGCTTGGCACAGTACTTGAATAGTGAATATATGATGAGACCTTTAAAAAATCATAAAATTCATACAGGTAAAGAAGGCGCTATGGCAACTATGGGGTCCGAGGAAAGTGCCCTGGAGTTGTCGCCATTTTATAAAGTGACCGATATATCTTCAAAAAGAGATACAAGGAATCGAATTTTTTCTTATAAGTTCGGACTGGTTGTCCTTGATCTAATAATGGTCCAGCTATCTTTTGGTTTGGGTGGACTGGTCGTCGATTCCAGTTTTTATCTGAGAGGGAATTTAAATCAAGCCGTCCTCCTGTTCGTTCTTTCACTCGTTGTCTTAGCGTTTTTCCCGGCCTTTGATCTGTATAGCTATCATGTCATATTTTTAAGAAAAAATCATCTGGTAAATCAAATCAAATCGTTTGGTTGGAGCCTGTTAACTTTTGGGATCGTAACGTCCATTTTAATATGGCCCCAACTTTTTTCGAGTTATTATTCGATTACCATTATTTTTGTGACCGCTGTAGTGATGATGCTCGTGAGTCGATTTTTCTGGGGCCAGTTGTTATATGTCATCGAATCCATAGGAATCGGTTTTTTGATTGTTGGGATGATCGGTCTAATAAATCCTGAGAACAATGCGATTGAGATAATAAACTGGCGGGTAATCCCTGTAGGCTTTATTTTTGCCGTTGTGATTTTAATGGTTAACCGGTATTTTATCGTACATGTTGTGTACAATACCTGGCTGCGTCGTAATTTCCGGCGGCAGGTCGCTATCATCGGATCCGATAAAAACGCTGAAAGCATCGCAACCCATATTATTGATCGAAATGCCCCCTATTGGATCGCCGGCAACGTGGGTGAATCAAGTCTGGACATTTCCGTATCTAAAAGTCGTCTGGGGCTGCTGGAAGGATTGCCGGGTATTGTAGAACGGAATAAAATAGATGAAATAATTGTTACCGATGAAAAGATAGACAAACGAACCCTTATTTCGCTGCTGGATTATTGTATCACTGAAAAACTTACGGTATGGTTTCCGCCCAAGTTGATGCCGATTGTTGATATGAAATTATACATTGACAACTTTTGCGGTCTTCAAATGATCCGGCTGTGCTCCCAAAAAAATCCCTGGCTGTTTAACAAACTAAAACATGGTTTGGATGCCCTGATTACACTGCCGCTGTTTTTGATGTTATCTCCCTTATTTCTCATAATTGCTCTTGCCATAAAACTGAATTCAAAGGGACCGGTTTTTTATAGTGCCGTGGTGATGGGTAAGAATGCTGAAAAATTCAAGATGTTTAAATTCCGCTCCATGCGGACAGATATTAGCTCAGATATTCATAAAGATTATGTAACCCGACTCATAAAAGGCGAAATTTCCAATGGAGGAAACAAGGATCAGCCGCTGAAGATAACCGACGACCCACGGATAACTTCTGTCGGCAAATTTTTGAGAAAATACAGTCTTGATGAATTGCCGCAGCTGATCAACGTGCTCAAAGGTGATATGAGCCTGGTGGGCCCAAGGCCTTGTCTCCCGTATGAGTACGAAGTTTATAAGGATTGGCACAAAAAACGCACCAGCGTTCGCCCCGGAATTACCGGTTTATGGCAAGTGGCCGGGAGAAGCGAGGTGTTGTTTGAGGATATGATTCTGCTGGATCTGTATTACATCTATAACCGTGGATTTGCCTTGGATTTTAGTATATTGAATGAGACCGTGTTTGTGGTGTTGGGTAATCGCGGTGCATATTAAGCTCTGAGTAATTTGTTCTATATCCGGCGAAAAGTTTCGCTCAATTCAGGCAAATAAAATCCTGCCGTCTTTTCACTTCCGGAACGCCTGAGATCCCCCGATTATTAGGGCTTTTCCGCCTCTGGTCCGATTGTCAAGATTTTCTGAAACTTTAGCCGGTTTTACCCTCCAAGCTTTGTATTTCCTTTTACCCATCCAGAGAGTTGTACTCATCAGAACGAAAAGCAGCCCTGTGGGTGCTGTGCCGAAGTGTAACAACATCCAACTCAAACCTATTAGAGGCATAAGGCTCCAGCGTACCAACGCCCTCAGGGTGTTATGATCAGCAATAAAGTCAGCTGCAGGGGGTGAGTATCTGTAATAGGCGTGCACAAACACACGGCCGATTCTATGAGGCATTAGATAGAGATCCCTGAATCGTCGAAGCCGTTGAACATGTTTTTCAAATTTCGAACCAAATGCCGCAGTAGCGATGAAACATCCAATAAAGCTACTGTCGCTCGTGCCGGCGCTCTCTCCAGTGGCTATCCCCACCGGATCTACGATAACTCCATTCGCCAACCCGTCACTGTCTCCGTAGCCTCCGTCTTTGAGTTCTATAGTTACTGATTGATCGTCATAATTAATGGTAGTGTGTTCTGAATAATCATGCCATCCATTGATGGTGTCGTATTTAAAGAAGATGTCCGACGTGAAAATTTCTTCTGAAAAATAGATTTTTACAATGGCTGTAGCTCCAGGCTGGTTTATGCTTAGAGTATAGGACAACAGGCCAAAAAGAAGATCCGCGGGCCTGTTAACCGTGTCGGAAATGGTTTCCGGATCGATCACGCCCATTAATTTAATTTCATTGATGGAAGCTGAAATCTTTTCGACTCCGATATAGGCAGAGTCATCTTCCATTTGAATGCATTTGATGATTTCCGGTTGAAAGTTGTCCGGTATGCCATCTAAGTTTAAATCGACGGTGTCATCCACTTCGTTGACATCCGGAATGCCGTTTGAATTAAGATCCTCGACCAGAGAATAAGTGGTGAACTCAACAGTGTCGGACCAGTCAGAGGGCTCAAAATAGACGTCGTAGAATCGAACGCGCACATAATATGTTTGATTGGGTGTTAGTGTCATATGGGGTACGGGAAATACGGTCAGGTGGCTGTCGCTGGTAATATCCACAACCAGGGTGGAGAAATCCCTTTGATCGCTGATCTGCCAACGGCTTTGACCGTGAGCATTGTCGTTGGGATCCGAAAATGGGATCTGTTGTTATATCCAGGGGTTCATCAACACCGTATTGGCCGTTGTCCGGATATGCGATAATGCGCGGGCGCATTCGGAGGAAGATTCAATGCCGGGACATCGACGATGGTCACCTTTTTTGTCGCAAACATTGTTGTTTCACCCACCGTGTATCCGGCTTGGATAGTCACCGGCACGTCGCCGGAAACCTCTGAAGTCGAAAGGACACCATTGCTGGTGACGATGGCATATTCGGAATTGCTGCTCCAGTTGGTGCTGCTGGTCACCGTCTGGGCACTTCCGTCACTGAAGTCGGCTGTGGCGGTAAAGTCCGCGATGCTGTTTTCAATGACTTGATCATCACCATTTATGGATATACCGGTCAGCGCCGGGGCCGATGGGGGCCGATACGACACTTCATCGGAATACCCGCTTTCATAACCTTCCGTGTCATAAGCAGTGACGGCAAAGAAAGACGTTTCCGTATCGCTCAATCCCTGTATCGTGAATTCAGGATTTGCTGAATCGGCAAGCTTGGCAAGGGTGATCTGGATCGGCGAGTTCCCTTGGTCAGCACCGGTGCCGTTGTATGGCGCCCCTGAGAGCCGGTTCTTGTAGTAAATATAGTAGCCGTCGATATCGGGCTCGGTATTGGCGCTCCATGCCAGGGTAACATCAGCTGCATATATGGTTGGGTTGGGGAAAAAAGATCAGGGCAGATAGTATGAGTGTGAGAGTACAACATATGATATTGAAAGGATGTTTATTTAAACGTCTAACCATGGTCGGCGCCTCTTTTTCTATGATGGGGATAACTTCCATAGAAAAAGGCGCCTACAATCGTGTAATACCGAATGTCTAATTCTTCCAATGAGAAGACTTCTACCGGTATTCGGCAGCCCGGCTGTCTTGGCTTTTCAGCTTTAGACCCGTGGCTTTGCGTCCCCGATTTTCAACGGGTTTGCCTTTTCGCTAGGTGGGTGTTATCCGATATTGATAACAAAATATAGATGACTAAATCCATACGATTAATATGCAAAAAATATACCGTTTGGGCGGAATGTGAAAAGGGGGGCAGTATCTATTGAGGATGTTTAAAGCGGTCTTACGGTTTCTCATATGATATAGACTGTAATAACAATCTATTAACTGGAGGGTCGTTGTATAGGCTCTTAAGAAATTAAATAGTTTTTGCGGAAATGGGTTGTTATGTGCCCATGAAAAATTGACAAAAATGGTCTGATTTTGTGACAAAAAACCTGCTGTAAAACCCAGCAGGTTTTTTTTGTGGTGCCGAAGACCTGAGTTGAAGCGATACGGCAATGTGTTTTAAAGGCTATGTCTCTGGATGGGACAGTGTGGAATGTGTCGAGGTTTGGAGCTGATTTTTGAGGTTTTTGTTAATTATGCTGTATGTTTTGGGAAAAATCCCATTGATTGAGATATTGTTAAAGCCATCATGGTTATCATCTGGACAACATGATTTTTTTCTTCCCCGAGTATTCGGTTAGGTTCGCCGACGATGCAGGTTGCCGCGACCACTTTGTTGTTCGCGCCGAAAATTGGTGCGCCAATGGAAGCTCTTGATAGGAAATGCTCTTCACGGTTAATTGTATATCCGACCTTTCTGATTAATTTCAAGGCTCCCGGAAAGGACCATTCCCAATTCGTATATTTTTAATCCAAGATGGTATTTCCGGGTCTCTGGATCTTGGTCAAGGAGTCCCTCTTTAAACAGCGTGCGCACCAATCCTTGGACTGTGGCCTTATGGATTCCCAGTGCCTTGCTAATTTCGGTACTTCCCAGACGCGGTTTGGCCTTTGTGAACAAACCCAGTACCTGTGAAGCACGCCTAACGGATTGTATTGTCATAACAGCATATTGAAAGGTAAAATGTTATAAAATCTGCGATAGTGAGAGGAACATTAAAAAAATATATTATCAATCTACTAACTACAGGAAATGATGCAGCAATCGATAAATAGGTAAGAAAGAAACCCACAACTTTCGTTTAAGCCGGAAAATTTCGCTTTTTACCCTGGAAGAAAAGAATCGTTTGTAATAAGGGGTACCATTCAGACTATCGAGAAGGCGTGTATCGGTTAATCAAGAGGTGATGGTATCCGGGTATCCGATAATTATCTGTGACAGGAAAAGCCCTCTGTATTTATTTTTGCAGGGGGCTTTTTAAAGCATATACCTTAAAAATGAGAATCATCTCCTCTCCGAGCTGTAGGCACTACGAGCCGGAAGCCGATTAGTTGTAGTTAATTCGGGAAAAATAAGTGTGTCATCTCCAATTGAGCAAGTGTGATTCCAAAGGGTACAAGGGGTCAAGGATTTGATGAATCAAGGTGGCAAGGGTTCGAGTGACCCGCCACAAAACAGGCGGATAAAAATGCTAAAGAATTACAAAGAGTTGAAAGTCTGGCAAAAGTCATACGAACTCTGTTTAGAGATATTTGGATTACATTAGCATCTGGGAAATCAAGCGACACATCGGAGGGGTCTCTACGGATCTGCAGGCGCGGTACGCTAAAAACATTCCGGCACTGGACGTGGTTTGTTCCGGATTTTACGACACGGTTGGACTGTATCGAAACTGCAGTGCCGAAGAAAACCGAATCGCTCAAAATTGCATGGAAGTTCTGGGCATAGCCGGCTTAAGAGATGAAAATTTCGGATTTCTTTCCAACGGCCAGCGGCAGATGATTCTTATTGCCCGGGCCATGGTCAAGTCACCGGTTTTGCTTATGATCGACGAACCGTGTAACGGACTCGATATTTCCAAGCGGACGAAATTGCTCGAGATCATCGACCATATCGGCCGGCATACGAAAACGAGCCTGATCTACGCGACCCACAACCCGGAAGAGATTCCTCCGTGCACGACCCATGTATTGCGGCTCGACAGAGGCAGGGTCGTCAGTATAGAATATCGTTCCCCAATTTAATGCAGTATATTCGATTCGGAATCGGTTCGTGGATGTACCGCTCTAAAACCAAAGGTCGGATCATCTCAAGAGGGGAGAAAAAATGTCTTCTTTGTTCAGCCTCACAGCCTATTTGTGTGCCGGTATGTTCCAGTTTTTGAACTGATTGTTATAGGCGTGGAACAAACTGTTTCACGCAGCCGGCAGCCGGTGATCCGGGTCGGTGGGATTGCCGGCCGGTATCAGAGCCGAATGGCACTTCCGCCCAGAGCCAAACGGTCGACATTTTTTCGGTGGAGGCGATCCTCTGTGATGGTTTTGAATATAATATGAGATGTTTATGATTTTTGCCATTTTGACGGTTTCCTTGGGCATTATTTTGAGGGGGCATGAATTAAAAAGTGATCAAATAGAGAGTGGCACATTTATTGCTGTGCCATAGGCTCTAGAACTATCACTTTATGGCCGCCTCGATTCCTTCGATTACTATCGGTGACGCATTCCGGCCGGGTATGCTGTTGGATATAACCCTTCAAATCCAGCAATTTTTATTCGATTCGACATTTTTAAGAGACGGTGGCGAGGTCTCTCAAGATCTCGGACAAACCTGCACAATTATTTGATCCTGAAAGGAGGTAGAGTAAACCGATATGTCATTTACCCAAATTCTCTCGTTTTATTGTCCGTCGAAAATCTACATGGGAATCGGTTCCCATAGGGAAGTTGAAAAAATCATAAAAAGCTGGGGCAGCGACCGTTTTTTTCTTACGGTGGACGGCGCACTCCTTGAAAGCGAAATCTTTTTAAACATCAAAGACATCCTCGATCGCAACGGGATATCTTTCGGCATCTTTTCCGATATCGAACCGGATCCAAGTGCCGATACTGTTGCCAAAGCTTTCGAGGTGTGCCAACAAAGCAAGGCCACCGCACTGATGACCATCGGGGGCGGTAGTGCCATGGACGTTGCCAAAGCCGTCGGCATTCTTGCAACCAACGGCGGACGCATCCACGATTACGAAGGAATTGATAAATTCTCCAAACCGTCGCTGCCGCTGATTGCGATTCCGACAACGGCCGGCACCGGGTCGGAGGTCTCTGGATCGTGTGTCATTACTGACACCGAGAAAAATTTAAAAATGTCTATCCGACATGCAGCCTTGAATCCGGCCGACGTGGCGATTCTGGATCCGATCGCCCTCCAAACGCTGCCGGCTTCAGTTGCGGCTCATTCCGGGATGGACGCATTTGTTCATGTATCCCACGGCCTGTCCAATGCCATCTGTCTTCCCTACGCGGCAAAATTCAACCTGCTTGCCAATCCCCGCAAATACGCATATGTTGCCCAGGCAATGGGGGAAAATATCCAGGGGTTAACCGAGCTGGAAGCCGCCCAAAAAGGGCTGGACTCGGTTACCAAACTCTGCCGGGATCTGGGGATTCCGGCCCGGTTGCGTGAAATCGGGGCCACCGAAGACACCCTCGAGGAGATGTCCCGACTGTGCGTCGAGGCCCAATACAATCGGTGGAACCCCCGGCATACAACGTACGACGACTTTTTTTCTCTGTTTCAGAGTGCTTTCTAAGGCCAAAGCCCAAAAGCGAAAATATGAACATGCTCGGAATCCGAAAGAATTTAAGGAGGTGTGAAAATGACCGATTTTCAACCCCAGGGTGGTTATATGGGGAAAATTCTGCGGGTCGACCTGTCCAGCGGGCAGATTGGAGTCGAAAGACCGGACCCGGTACTTATTTCCGAATACATTGGCGGAAGCGGGCTGGGGATGCGTATTTTATATGCCGAAAACAAGCCCGGCATCGATCCGTTTTCACCAGATAACAGAATTGTTTTTAGCACCGGCCCGTTAACCGGTACGCTGATTCCCGGGTCAGGGACCTACTCCGTGGTTTCCAGGAATACTTTAACCGGGTTTGCCGCTGCCTGTCACTCGAACGGTTTTTTTGGTGCCCGGCTGAAACATGCCGGCTTCGACGCCGTCATTGTTCAGGGATGTGCGGAAAAACCGGTCTATCTACACATAAACGACGGCAAGGCTCTTCTCAAGGACGCCTCGGACCTGACCGGCATGGGTGCCCTGGCAACCGAACGAAAGCTGAAGAAAAGATACGGAGAAGACGGTATCGACTTGCGTGTCAGCGTTGCGGCCATCGGGCCTGCCGGTGAAAACCTGGTCCGCTTCGCCTGCATCGTCAGCGACTTCGGCCATGTGGCTGCAACCGGCGGTCTCGGCGCTATCATGGGGAGCAAAAAGCTCAAGGCGATCGTTGTTCACGGCAACCGTCCGGTATTTGTCGGCAGTGACAAAACCGAACATTTTCTCGACCTGGTCCGGCGCTGGAGGACCGATGCCCTCAATTCCGGGATGGGGAAAATGATCGGGCAATTTGGTTCCATCGGTCTTTTTTCGAATTATCACAAGAGAGGTTGGGTGCCGGTAAAGAACCTCACCACCAATCTTTTTCCGGGAGAAGAAAAGTTCGAGGCCCAATACATCCGCAACGAAATCTACAAGAGCGTGCCCCGGGCATGCTTCTGCTGCACTTACAATCACTGCCATTCCGTTCAGGTGAAAAAGGGACCCTACAAAGGGGTTGTCGGTGAAGAAGTCGAGTATGAGATCCTGGCCGGTTTCGGTCCCAATTGGGGCATCTACGACCCCGGCGCCGTGACTATGCTCAACACCCTCAACGATGATTTGGGCATGGATGCCAAAGAAGCCTCTTTTTTGCTCAGCATGATGATGGAAGGATATGAGAAGGGTTTTATCGACAGGCAAGCCCTGGACGGAATCGATCTGAAATGGGGAGATCCGGAATCAGCGGCGGCCGCCTTACGGGCCATCAGCCGGCGACAGGGGATCGGTGATGTCCTGGCCGAAGGGGTCATGCGAACGGCCCACACCCTTGGCGGAGATTTCCCGGAGATTGCCGTGTATGTCAAAAAAGGCAATGCGCCTCACATACATGACTCCCGCACTCGCTGGGGGACCCTGTTCAACCAGATTGTCTCCGACATGGGGAGCCAGGAAGGTCTTGATCTGACGGTAAAAGGCTCTCCGGATCTGGGGATCGACAATCCGACCTCCGAACCGGACGAATACCTCGGCCGCGTCAATGCCCGAACCGAATGGATGCGGCAGTTTGAAGAATGCCTCACATATTGCTACTTCCAAACGCCCTCTTTCGACACCATGATCGAAACCGTCAACTGCCTTACCGGCAGGGACCTGGACCGCGAAGGTGCCCTGAGCATCGGCCGGAGGATCGTTAACCTTATGCGGATGTTCAACCTTCGTGAAGGCATGACCGCCGAGCATGATTCTTTTTCTCCGCGCTTGGCCTCGGCACCGGTGGACGGACCGAGTGCGGGTAAATCCCTGGCACCCAATTTTACCAAAGTGCTACAGGCCTACTACGAAGCATCGGGATGGGACCCGAAAGGTCAGCCCGCCCCGGAGTTGCTGGAGTCATTAAATCTTGGTTTTACCATCAAAGATCTTGACAGGTAAGGAGACACAATGTTGAAAAAGTTAAAAATATCCCTCGAAAAGTGTATCGGGTGCAGGAGTTGTGAGTTGGCCTGTTCGCTTTGCAACGGCGAAAACTTTTCCCCTGCCAAGTCGCGAATCATGGTGCTTACCTTTACCGAAGGAAAGTACGAACTGCCCTATCATTTTGTTTGGACCTGCAGACAGTGTGCCGATGCCCCATGCTTGACCTCCTGCCCTGTGGATGCAATTTGCCGCGCTGATGATGATAGTCAAACCGTTACCATTGATAGGGACCTGTGTGTCGGCTGCGGGAAATGTATTGCAGCTTGTCCGTTTGGTGTAATGTTTTTCGATCTTGAAAAGAAAACACCGTTTAAGTGTGAACTGTGCGGAGGAAGCCCCGGGTGTGTGGAGTTTTGTCCCACCGAGGCCATTGTTTTTACGCACCAGGAACCTTATTATGCCCAAAAAAAGGATTTGGAGACCAGCGGCTATAACTTCTCAAAAATGAAAAACAAGGAAAGTTTTAAGAACAGGAAAAAAGCCTGACACCCAAAGCCGGCGTTGGAAACATTGCTCCGTTTTTGTCTATGATGGGAGTGGTTTTATGATCTTTCAATATCGCTGGATTTAGAGACGAAAACCTTTTGAAGACATACAAGATTCAGATATACTTCCAATACAGTTTTTGATTCTTTTCCATGGTCACAATCGCCTAAACTCGTAGATGTAAAAAATGTTGCGAAGACCTCATTGAAATTGCGAAATTTTCGGGAATTAATATTGGAAAAAAATGACTGGTCTCTCCGCGACCTATACAGAACTCTTGAAACACCCGGCAAAAATCCTTTGCGCGATCTACATATTGCTTTAGACAATGCTGTCATTGGGGCATATGGAATGAAAAAGAAATAGGGGGAAATCATGGCAGTTTTTGCAGAGTGTCCAATATGTCATAGGAAACAGTCAAATAAAAATAAGAAATGCAAATGCGGCGAGGATCTTTGACCAGGCAAAACGGTCAAAACGAGTTAAATATTGGATTAAATACCGGCTGCCTGGAGGAAAACAGCGTAAAGAATATGTGGGTTCTTTAGATGAATTTAAAGCGTTTATGAAAAATTCTGAAGGGCACACAAAGGCCATTGTCGCCACTGGTTATTATACCGGAATGCGCAAGGGTGAGATCCTGAAATTAACATGGGATAAAGTTGATCTTGGAAACCGTATGATCCGGCTTGAAGCTCTGGACACGAAAGATAAAGAAGCAAGGAACATTCCTATCTGTGATGAACTCTATAATATATTGGTATCTTTGCCAAATAGAATTCAGGAGAGCAGTGATAACAGTCACGTTTTTCAGTACAATGGAAAACCGGTAGATAATATCCGGGGCGGCATAAAGCGAGCCTGTAAATTATCCGGCATAAAATACGGCCGATTCGCAAAAGGCCGGTTTATATTTCATGACCTCCGCCATACTTTTAATGCAAATATGCGGAAGGCAGGGGGTGCCTGAGTCAGTTATTATGGAAATCACAGGTCATTCGAGCAGGGAGATGTTTGATCGATACAATACGGTTGATGAGGAAGATACCCGGAACGCTATGGATCAGCTGGAGGTCTTTTTCGCAAAAGGTCCCCAAAGCGGTCCCCAAGACACAAAAAAAGCACTTACGAAAAACGAACAAATTTCATAAGTGCTTGATTTTATGGATGGTGCCGAAGGCCGGACTTGAACCGGCACGGCTGTTGCCACTACCCCCTCAAGATAGCGTGTCTACCAAATTCCACCACTTCGGCACGTGATTTTGCAGTGTTTCAGATTTTATTCTGTCTGAGACGGTTTTGCAGGTTGTGGCATTTCCGCCTTGGGTTGAGGGCTTTCTTCGGGCGTTGCTGGTGCAGTCCGCTGTTCTATGGGTGCTTTTTCGTCTATCATTATCGAACTTCTCATACTGTGACCGGAAATATAAGCCAGTCCCAGGGATGTTAGCATAAAGACGATTGCCGCCAATGTTGTTGCTTTGGACAAAAACGTCGAAGACCCGGTACTGCCAAAAAGCGTTTGGCTGGAGCCACCACCAAAAGCTGCCCCCATATCCGCGCCTTTCCCTGTCTGAAGCAGGATGATCATAATAAGGGCGATGGAGACAATAACATGTATTATTATTAGGAATGTTGTCATAATTATTTACTTTAAGTTTATCTTTGAAATTGAACAATTTTACTGAACGTTTCGGGCTCAAGGCTTGCACCACCGATAAGTGCGCCGTCAATGTCCGGCATCGTCATAAGTTCCTTGATATTATCCGATTTTACGCTCCCTCCATATAGTATTCTAATGGATTTGGCAAGCTTATTTCCGAAAATTTTTTCAAGTACCCCGCGCAAAAACAGATGGACCTCCTGGGCCTGATCAGCAGTTGCCGTTTTACCGGTACCGATGGCCCAGACAGGTTCGTAGGCGATGACCAGTGTTTCCATTTCATCAGCGGAAAATCCCATTAACCCGTTTCGTACCTGTCTGTCAAGTACTGAAAACGTCTCTGTGGAATCGCGTTCCGTTTCAGACTCTCCAATACACAAAACCGGTATCAGATCATTTTTTAAAGCGGCCTTTATTTTCTTATTGACGGTGTCGTCGGTTTCGCCAAAATACTGACGTCGTTCCGAATGGCCGACGATAACGTAACTGCAACCGGCTGAAACCAGCATGGACGGCGATATCTCACCGGTGTACGCGCCTTCCTCTTCCCAAAAGAGATTTTGGGCACCCAGAGAAATACGGGTATTTTTCAGCATATCCGAAACCAGCGCCAAAGCTGTAAAGGGTGGTGCAATCATCACATCGACATCGAGGGGCGTCGATAGGAGCTTTGCCAGCCGATCGGCTGTTTCAACCGCTTCGGGACCGGTCTTAAACATCTTCCAGTTTCCGGCAATCAGTGGTCTGCGAAGGTCCATTCAATTATATCCTTTAATGTTGATAAATTTGTAAAAAGTGAAACGTGAAATGTAAAACGACTACATTTAGTACATTAAGAGGCAATATTACACAACATATAGACTTTTCACGTTTAACTTTTTACGGAACTATCAATGTTAGTTTTATAGTAACTACTCAGGTGGATAGGCCGAAGGCTGAAGACTGTTAGGAAAAAGCGGATTTTAAAGCCATGTTTGATGCAAGAATCAGATATTTTCGCCAAAGTACGGCAATCGTGCTTTTCTGACCCCTTCAGCCTTCAGTCTAAACAGCTTCAGCCTGACTACGTGAGTAGTTGCGTTTTATAATTGTGCTCCGATCATAGCCGCCAGATCCACCATCCTGTTTGAGTATCCGGTTTCATTGTCATACCAGGATATAACTTTAACCATGTTGTCCACCACGTAAGTTGTCGGGCCATCGACAATGGCGGACAGTTTTGATCCGTTGAAATCGGTGGATACCAGGGGGAGAACGTTAAATCCTAAAATACCTGCCAGGGATTTTTCCGAAGCCTCTTTTAGAGCAGAGTTTACATCCGTAACCGTAACGCCGGTTTTTTCTAAATTTGCAACAAAGTCGACGATGGATACATTTGGAGTGGGAACGCGGATGGCAAGGCCGTTGAGCTTCCCGGAGAGCTCCGGGAGTACCAGGGCCACAGCCTTGGCGGCGCCGGTAGTTGTCGGAATCATGGACATGGCGGCGGCTCTGGCCCTTCGCAAATCTTTGTGGGGGAAATCGAGGAGACGCTGGTCACCGGTATAAGAATGAATGGTTGTCATGAGTCCTCTTTTAATTCCGAAATTTTCTAGAAGTACCTTAGCCACCGGTGCAAGACAATTTGTCGTACATGAGGCGTTCGATATGATGTGATGATTTTGCGGATCGTACTGGTTCGAGTTTACACCCATGACGATGGTAACATCCGGCTTTTGAGCCGGTGCGGATATGATCACTTTGCGGGCGCCGGCAGTCAGATGTTTTGAGGCGTTTTCGTGGTCTCTGAAAAGACCGGTGCATTCTGCGACAATGTCCACGCCGAAATTTTTCCAGGCAAGGGACGCAGGATCTTTTATTGAGGTAACGGCTACTGATTTCCCGCCCACCTCTATGGCGCCGTTCTTTGCAGTGACTTCCCTGTCGAGTTTGCCGTGGACAGAATCGTAGGTCAGAAGATGGGCCATAGTGGCCGAATCCATAAGATCATTTATCGTTACAACCTCAAGTTCATCATGATCAATCAAGGCTCTGAAGACAAGACGTCCGATCCTGCCAAAACCGTTGATGCCTATTTTTATGCGCATTGTACCTCCTTTTCGTTTATCATTATATCCGGCTATGTTCGTTTATTTCCTTTTAAAATTCCGCTTGCAAGTGAAATGCTTTTTTTCCCAAAAGCTTCCAGGTGTTCTGCGAGTTTGCTGAGTTCCATCTCTTTTTGGATATTAAAGGCTTTGATCAGAATGGGAAGATTAACGCCGGATATGACTTCCACCCGTCCTTCTTCGAGAAATGAATAGCTTAAATTGGATGGCGTTCCACCGAACATATCTGTAAGGATGAGGACACCTTGTTTGTGGTCAACCTTTTTGATTCCTTCCGCGATTTTTTTCCGCAGCTTGTCAACGTTTTCATTCAAATCTATGGAAACCGATACCATGGTATCCGGTCGAGTTCCAAGAATGAACTCAGCAGCATCAATAAGTGCATCTCCAAGTTGACTGTGTGTGACAATAACTATACCTATCATAATTCCCTTTCTACAGATCAATGTCGCGATGTGTAATTATAATCTGCGTGCCTGGTTTTTTTATGTGTTCAAATACGGCTTCTGCAATGGTTACCGAACGATGTCGGCCTCCTGTACAACCCACTGCAATGGTTAGATAAGCTTTGCCCTCTTTTTCGTACATTGGGATTAAATAGTCAAGCAGATCCAGATATTTTTTTAAGAATCTGCGGGCTTCATCGTTGTTTAAGATATAATTTTTTACGTTTTCGTTTTTCCCGTCCAGGACTTTGAGTTCAGGAACAAAGTACGGATTTAAGAGAAATCGAACATCCATGATCAGATCGGCGTTGTGGGAAGTCCCGTATTTGAAACCGAACGATAGGATATTTATCTTCATGGGCGCAAAGTTTTTTCTCTTTTGCGCGATGTCACGGATAACAGATTTCAACTCGTGGACATTGTAATGGGAAGTGTTAATAATTTTATCGGCGGTGATTCTGAGACTTTTTAACTGTTGTTGTTCAGTACGGATTCCCTCCAAAAGGCTTTTGTCTTGGGAAAGGGGATGGTGTCTTCGTGTTTGGCTGAACCGTTTCAGGAGAGTTTCTTCATCGGCATCAAGAAAAAGGATTTCGAACTGATGCCCTTTTTTCTTTAGAGATTCAAAGATCAATGAATACCTGGAGAGAAAACTTTTTTCTCTCAGGTCCATAACAAATGCAAGCCCAGCTATTTCAGAACTGCTTTTAATCGGCAATTCCAAAAATTTGGGGAGAAGTGCTACCGGCATGTTGTCGACGCAATAGTAGCCCGCATCTTCAAACGCCGCAATTGCAGTACTCTTTCCAGATCCAGAACGCCCGGTGATAATAATTATTTTCAACTTTTTACTGTTAATCAAGTTCTAATATTTTTCTTCCTCCTGTTCTTTGATGATGGAATAGATTTCATCTCGGTTTGTGGCATGTAACAACTTTTGTTTGAAAGAATCATTTTTTAAAATTCTGGAAATTCGAGCGAGAAGCTTTAAATGGAGTCCCGTAGAATTTTCCGGCGTTAATAAAAGGAAAAAAATGTGGGCGGGGTGCCCGTCCATGGAATCGAAGTCGACGCCTTTTTTGCTGAGACCGAAACCGAGGACCAGGGATTCCAGATCCTTGACTTTCCCATGGGGGAATCCCGATCCCTTCACCAATCCCGGTACTTCCGAGCCGTTCCCGTTCCATGAGTACTTTAACGAGATGATCATGGTTTATGTCGGCGATACGGGCCACAGGTGTTACAAGTTCTTCGAGAACCCCTTTTTTATCATTCGCTTTTAAATCAGAAAGAATGGCTTCTTTCAGTAAGAGATCAATAATCTTCATTATGAGGAACCCGGGTTAGTTGCTGGGTTGAATCAGGCCGTAATCGTCGTTTTTTCGCCGATAAAGGACGTTGACCTGATCGGTCCTGGCATTTGTGAAAACCAGAAAATTGTTGGTTACAAGGTCCATCTGCATAACCGCTTCTTCTACATCCATGGGTTTATAGTCGATATTTCTGACAATAATGTGTCCTGTGGCTTCGTCTTCCAGATGAAGACTGTCTTCTGCAAGTAGATCTTTTGTTCTGGATTTCGAGCCACTCCGATGTTTCCGGTTCTTTTGTTTATTTTTTTTGATCTGTTTTTCGAGTTTGTCCAGAACCATATCTATGGCTGAATACATATCGTCCGTCACTTCTTTGCCATGGATGCTGAGCCTGTCACCAATGATATTGATTTCCGCCATATGGCGAAACTTTTCAACCGAAAGCACGACTTTCGCTTCGGCGGGATTATAAAGATATTTATCAAAACGGTCGAGTTTGTCTCCGACATATGATTTTAAATTTTCTGAGGAATCAAAATTTTTAAATGTAACCGATGTATGCATACGCTAAAATCTCCCTAAAATTGTTTGCGTTTGTTAGATGGTAATACTTTCATCATTTCACGGTATTTGGCTACGGTTCTCCGGGCGATATTAATATTTGCTTCCTTCAATATTTTCGAAATTTTGTCATCGCTGTGAGGTTTTTTCGGATCTTCATTTTCGATGATCAGTCTCATCTTATCTTGTACGCTGGCAGAGGCGATGGCTTCGCCGTTGATACGCTGAATAGAACTGTTAAAAAAATATTTCAATTCAAAAATACCCCGGGGGGTATGAACATACTTGTTGGTTGTCACTCTGCTGATGGTTGATTCATGCATGCCGATATCTTCCGCAATATCTCTTAATACCATGGGTTTTAAATGCGCAATCCCTTTTTTAAAAAAATTCCGCTGGAATTTCAGTATGCTTTCCATCACTTTATATATGGTTTTTTGACGTTGGTGAATACTCCGGATCAACCAAGTTGCGGAACGCATCTTTTCCTGTATATAGTCCTTTGCATCTTTGGAAAAGTTTCCGTCATCTTTAATGGCACTTTTATAAAAATTGTTAACACGCAGTTTCGGCATACCGTCATCGTTGACCATGATTACAAATTCATCGTCCAGCTTATAAATAAAAACATCGGGATTGATGTATTGGGCTTCTTCCTCGGTGAATTGCCTGCCGGGTTTTGGTTCTAAACTCTGGATAACTTTAACGGCAGCAATAATATCTTCCATGGATGTTTTGAGAGATTTGGCGATGGCCTTATAATTCTTATTTTCAAGATGCTTGAGGTGGTGTTTGATGATTTCGGTTGCGATGGTGTTGTCTATGTCAAAATACCTTGCCTGAATCAGTAGGCATTCACTGAGATCTCTTGCGCAGACACCGATGGGGTCAAATGTTTGAAATAGGGATAGAACTTGTTCGATATTTTCAGGTTCGGCGCCGCTCATCATGGCGAGGTCTTCGATCGTGGCATCCAAATAGCCGTCTTTATTCAGGTTGCCGACGATGACATTTCCAATCTTTTTTTCCTCTGTTTCCGGAGATGTCATAAGGAGCTGCCAGAGCAGATGTTCACGCAGGGATTCTTTACGTGCCACAAACGATTCGAAATTCGGAGTATCTCTTCTTTCGGTTTCGAAATGGATTCTTCCGGAGGAATTGTATTCATCGATATAATTGCTCCAGTCGATATCGTCCCGGATTTTTTCTTCTACCGTGATTTCTTTGGTTTCAGACGGTTCGGCGGATACTTTCTCAGGGCGTTCAACAAGCGGTTCTTCAACATCAAGATCCTGGACTTCCTCTTCCAATGTAGGATTCTCTTCGAGCTCCTGTCGGATGGCAGTTAAAAGCTCAAGTCGCGACAACTGTAGAAGCTTGATCGCCATCTGAAGCTGGGGGGTCATGATGAGTTGCTGGGTTAATCTCAGTTCTTGTCTTAGTTCGAGTGCCATTTTATAATTTAAACTCGTCTCCAAGGTATATCCGTCGAGCGGTTTCGCTCGAGGCTATTTTTTCAGGGGAACCGGATTCAATGATCCTGCCGTCGTTTAATATATATGCTTCGTCACAAACTTCAAGAGTTTCTCTCACATTATGATCGGAGATAAGGATGCCGATGCCTTTATTTTTTAAATGGCGAATAATTTTTTTTATGTCGATGATCGCCAGCGGGTCTATACCGGCAAAAGGTTCATCAAGAAGAATAAAAGAGGGGTTCGTGGCCAGTGCGCGTGTTATTTCAAGACGTCGTCGTTCCCCACCTGAAAGCAAGTTTGCCTTTTGGTTTTCCAGATGCGTTATTCCGAGTTCGCCAAGGAGCAAATTTGCCCGCTTTTCTTGATCCGATTTAGAGATGGATAGTGTTTCAAGGATTGCCATTATATTTTGTTTAACCGTCAGTTTTCTAAATATCGACGTTTCCTGGGGGAGATAGCCGACGCCTTTCCGGGCCCTCAGATACATGGGGAAGCTCGTGATATCTTCATCATCGAAAAACACCTGTCCACCATCCGGCTTTATCATTCCGACGGTCATATAAAAGGTGGTGGTTTTGCCGGCGCCGTTTGGGCCGAGAAGTCCCACGACACTGCTGCTTTTTATTTTCATGCTAACGGAGTTCACAACCTGCCTTCCATTATACACCTTAACCAGATCTTTAAGAGACAATGTCGTCAATTATTTCAAACCCTTTTCCCCGGCAAAAAATACGGCTTCCACACGCTCTTTTTGTCCACCTTCAACGGCAATACGTCCCGTCTGTTCTGTAAAATGTGATTTTTTCACCCGAAATAGTGTCATTTCCGCTGGTGATCTTTGAGCCGGCACCCGACAGGACAAGCACACCTGTTTCTGTATTGTATACGGCCTGCCGGCTTTCTGCAACCCTGTTGTCAAATTTTATCTTGACGTTGCCATTGGCAACGATTTTATGAATCGATTCCTGGCCGATTGCCGGTTTGTTTTTATCGGCTAAATGTTTTTTGAAAAAAATTTTTAGCCTGTCAGCCATGATCACAGTCTCATCCTGTTTTGCCCTGACATTTCCAATAAATTCGGCATAGCCGGCTTTGTTGTCAGAGATCAGTTTGTCTGCCGTGATGTAAATTTTTTCATTGTTATTACGGCCTTTTGTATCTGGATTATCTGATATATCGCCGGCATGTGCCGCCGGCATGGCCATGCCGGCGGTCAGGAGAAAAATTACGGTCCAAAAGCCCAACGTCCGACGATAATTATGCTTAAAGGGTGATTTTCTCACGTAAAGTTCCTGCCACCTTTCCTTCAAAAATCGATCTATTTGTATTTAAATCCAATGACATGGAGTCAGCAACAAGATTAAATAGATCCCCTGTAATATTAACCGGCGTATCTGAAAAGATGATTCGTCCTTTGTGTTTATAATACAGATTGTCGCATTTTAGCCGGTAGCTTCCATTTTCCACCACAACATTGCCAAATATTTTCATGTCGTTTGAATCGGTATTTAAAATCCCTTGATCTGCTTTTAAATAAACGTTGGTTTTATCTTTAAGGAAAAATTTTACAGCCAGGTCATGAAAAATCGCCTGGTTTTTGTTGTTGATATAATCTACGGAAGCCGCGTCCAGACTCCACTCTGTTATCCCGTTTCGGGTGGCTGTTTGATGCGCCCTTCCTATGGAGATGTTGGCTTTACTCTGAATGATAGAAACAAAGTTGTCGTTTTTGTCTGAAATATGGCGATATCCCACAAAAATTGCCGTTACGACCCCAAATATTATAAAAATGATTGAGATCAGGAAAAATTTTAATTTCTTCTGTTTGTTCATGGTTACAATTGTCATTAAACTGCAACAGCGAGTCATTCCCCGCAAGCTTGTCGGGGCGCAGTCTGTCCTGGGAAACCTATCTGTTTTTTCTGTTAACCGGGGCGGAAAAACCTCTTTGCGGGGCTGAGGGGAGCTTCAATAATCATTGTTTTTTTGGGAATTTCAATTCCATTGTGCGCTTTAGGATAAAAAGCGTTCCAGGATGTTTTCCCAGAATCCCCGAGCCTTTAATATTGCTTCACAAGCTTCTCTGACCGCCCCTTTTCCCCCTTTTGCCGATGTAATCATATCCGCGTTTTCAAGAACGGTCTGGTGAGCATCCGCAACGGCTATGGAGAGCCCGACCTTTTTCATCAAGGCTATATCCGGCAAGTCATCACCGACAAATGCCGTTTCTTGAGCAGTTACACCGGTACGATCTAAAACAAGATCGAATATGGCGGCTTTATTATCAATGCCGTCAAAAATAAGGTCGATGCCAAGATTTTTACAGCGGTGATGCAGCGCGTCTGAACGCCTGCCGGTGATGATACACAGGTCGATTCCCGCCTCCATTAGGAGTCTTATACCCAGTCCGTCTTTTACATTAAACACCTTGGTTTCCACAGCGTTATCATTATAGATAATACTGCCGTCGGTGAGTACGCCGTCAATATCAAGAATCAGGAGTTTTATGCGTTTTAATCGATTTAGAACCATTGACTCAAGCCACCATGGCTTTTCTGATTGCGATAAGCTGTAAAAGCAGCTCCTCCAACGTATCCAGTTTTAATGAATTGGGTCCGTCACAAAGCGCTCTGTCGGGTTCCGGGTGGACTTCCATAAATATACCGTCTACTCCGGCGGCAACTGCGGCACGTGCCAGAATGGGTGCAAATTCCCGCTGTCCACCGGAACTTTTTCCTGCCCCGCCGGGGAGTTGGATGCTGTGGGTTGCGTCGAATATTACCGGATAACCCATATCCTGCATGATCTTTATGCCACGGAAGTCCACCACCAGATTGTTGTATCCGAACATGGTTCCCCTTTCTGTGAGGAGAATCCGGCGGTTTCCTGTAGAAGTCACTTTGTCCACGATATTTTTTACATCCCACGGGGATAGAAACTGTCCTTTTTTTACATTGATCGGTTTTCCTGTTTCAGCGACTTTTAAAATAAAATCGGTTTGCCGACATAAAAAAGCAGGGATTTGGATGATGTCCAAAACCCGTGCCGCGTCGTCAATTTCATCAATTCTGTGGACATCCGAAATGACCGTGATGCCAAGTTCCGTCTTGATACGTTCCAGGATATCAAGCCCCTCTGCCAAACCGGGACCCCTGAAAGAATCTATGGATGTCCGGTTGGCTTTGTCATAAGACGCTTTAAAAATAAAGGGGATATCCAAATTCCGGGTCAATTCCTTCAGAAATGACGCAATTTCATAAGTCATTTCATAATTTTCGATTACACAGGGACCTGAGATCAAAACCAGCTGAGATCCCCGACCGATTGAGATATTGTCTGTTTTAATGATATTGTCCATGATTTTTATGATGCTGTGATTTTCTTAAATTTTGATAGCTATCCATAGATATTTATCGCGCATGGGGTTAAAAGTCAAGAAACGAAAAAAGGAAAAACAGCCCTTGATTACTCTCTTTTTTACTGTTAATATTGGTTTTTTAAAAAAGATGAAAGGCAGGCTGCAACTTATTGAAAACGAATAGAAAAAACTTAAAAACCAAAATGATCGTGCTGATCAGTCTCATTGTTATTCTACCTGTTGTATGGATATTGATGCAAAAACTCGAAGGTGAAAAGCCTTCCATCGTTCTGGAACCTCCTTCTTCCTTCATCGGCAAGACGCATACTCTTACCATTAACGTGTCCGATGTTAAAAGTGGTGTGCGAGAGGTATGGGTCGGACTTGTCAAAGACGGCAAGGAAGTTGTGCTGTTTGAAAAAGACCTGCCCTCTGAAGGTTTTATTGGCGGTGGAAAGATCCGTGAGGCGTCTTTTAAGATCAAAATCGAGCCAAAGAAAATGGGCATAACCGACGGCAAGGCGATCTTGCGTATGGTGGCCAGGGATTATTCCTGGCGGAAATGGTTGCACGGAAACACGGCGTATATAGAAAAAGACGTAATGATTGATACAAAGGCTCCTGAGGTGGATGTTCTGAGCAGGATACATAATGTGAGCCAGGGGGGAACAGGGCTTGTGATCTACAAGCTGTCGGAACCGTGCCTTAAAAGCGGTGTTTATGTGGGGGAAAATTTTTTCCCGGGATATTCAGGATATTATAAGGACCAAAATTTTTTTGTGGCTTTTTTCGCCCTTGATTATACACAAGGGGCAGGAACCGAACTCCTTGTAAAAGCAACCGATTTATCCGGAAACATCTCCAGAGCCGGGTTTCCGTATTATATTAAAAAAAGAGTTTTTAAAAAAGATTTTCTGAAAATTTCCGACAGATTTCTTAATTGGAAGATGCCGGAATTTGATGTGGATGTCCCGCCGGATTCAGAAAATCCCCTGGTGGACAAGTTCCTTAAGGTTAACCGTGAACTTCGCAAGCGCAACAACTTGAAAATAAAGGATATCGGAAGAAGAACCGACAATAAATTATATTGGGACAGTGCATTTTTGAGGCTGCCCAATTCAGCCAGAAGGGCCAGTTTTGCCGATCATCGCCGATATAGATACAAAGGTCGTGCAATTGATGAACAGGTCCATATGGGTGTGGATCTGGCCTCCATTGCCCATTCACCGGTCCCGGCATCGAACCGTGGAAAGGTTGCCTTTGCCGGATACTTGGGTATTTACGGGAAAACCGTAATGATCGACCATGGCTTTGGATTGTTCAGTACCTATTCACATTTAAGCGCTTTTAACGTCAAGCAGGGGCAGATGGTATCAAAAGGTGAGATTATTGGGCGTACTGGAAGTACGGGGATGGCCGGCGGGGATCATCTCCATTTTGGAATACTGGTTCACAATACATTTGTAAACCCTGTCGAATGGTGGGATTCGGCCTGGATAAAAAACAATATATCAAACAAACTAGAAACGGTAATGTCTTTATACTAAAATTTGGACCCTCTTCTCCAACTAAATTGGGGTAGAACCTAAAAAATTAAAATGGAAAGCAAAGATCAGAGAGTAACCGGCAATGAAAAAATATAAAATTAACAAATCATACCAAGACATCAATAAAAAGATCAAAACCGGGAAAGTTGTTGTTGTTACTGCCGAGGAGATCATCGACATCGTCCGGGAAGAAGGGCCGGTCGAGGCGGCACGGCAGGTCGACGTTGTAACGACGGGAACCTTTGCACCAATGTGTTCATCCGGCGCATTTATAAACTTTGGACATTCTGTTCCGAGATTTAAAGCATCCAAGGTCTGGTTGAATAATGTGTCCGCATATGCCGGCATTGCAGCGGTGGACTGCTATGTCGGGGCCACAGAACCGTGTGAGGACGATCCGTTAAACAAGGTTTATCCCGGAGAATTTAATTATGGCGGCGGCCATGTGATTCAGGACCTGGTTGCCGGAAAGACCGTCTACTTAAAAGCCACCGCTTATGGAACAGACTGTTATCCGAGTCGGATGGTGGAAAAAGAGATTTCATTGGGGACACTTCCGAGCGCCACGCTTTGCAATCCCAGAAACGGGTATCAAAATTACAACTGTGCCGTGAATTTAACCAATAAAACCGTCTATACATACATGGGCACATTGAAACCCCGAGCCGCCAATGCAAATTTCTGTTCCGCCGGTCAACTCAGCCCACTTCTTAATGACCCTTATTATAAAACCATCGGCCTTGGGACCCGAATTTTTCTTGGCGGAGCAACAGGATATGTGACTTGGTCCGGCACACAGCACAACCCGTCGGTTGAAAGGACAAACAAAAGTGTTCCCAAAGCACCTGCCGGTACCCTATGGGTTATGGGTGATCTCAAAAAAATGAATTCCAAATGGCTAATGGGCGTCAGTATGCAGGGGTATGGGTGCTCACTTGCCGTAGGGCTGGGCATTCCTATTCCCATCCTCAACGAGGAAATCGTTCAGTATACTGCGGTTTCGGATGAAGATTTGTTCACCCAGATCGTAGATTACGGGCATGATTATGCACATGGTATTTCAAAAAGCTACGGCCAGGTCAGCTACGCAGAATTGAAAAGCGGTACTATTAAATTCAGGGGTGGGGAAATACCCACTGTGCCGATGTCCAGCATGGTGAGAGCGCGTGAAATTGCTGAAATGCTGAAAAGATGGATTTCCAAAGGCAAATTTATGATCGGTGAGCCCCAGTTTACATTGCCGATGAAGTAATGCCCCCAACGCTGCATCAACATCCGGACGGAAATTTAAAACAGATAAGATTTGGGTAGTGATCCATTCTTCATACGTCAATTGTAAACAGCCAATTCCCAATGTCGAATATCATACGGACTTTTATCGCTGTCGAGATTCCTGAGAAAATAATTTCATCGATTGCCAGGGTTCAAAAAAGTATAAAAGACTATGGGTTTAAAATAAGGTGGGTACGACCGGAGAGTATGCATCTTACTCTGAAATTTTTAGGAAACATTGAGGCGGCGGATACAGAAAAAGTCGGCAGGGCCGTATTCGCAGCAGCCAAGATGTATCCGACCCTGTCTTTACAGGTGAAAGGGATCGGTATTTTTCCGGGCCTAAGACGTCCTCGCGTGGTATGGGTAGGCATTACAGGCCAACTCGAAACCCTTGGTAGACTGCAGGAAACACTCGATAAAAAATTAGAGGACATCGGTTTTCCCAAGGAGAAAAGGCCCTTTAAAGGACATCTGACCCTGGGCCGGATCAAGAAAAAAATCGACCCGAATACGTTCATCAAAGCACTCAATACATGCAAAAATTTTGAGACTGAAACATTCACTGCCGACAGAGTGGTTCTGTACAAAAGCGAACTGAAAGCATCCGGAGCTGTTTATACGGAACTGATGAGCGCTCGGTTGGCTTGACACATCACATAGAATTACTTCATTGATTTCTTAGTAAAGAATCCCCCGCGAAGCGGGGCAGGCAGGGTCCAGAGGACCCGGCTTTGGTGGCACCCCAGAGGGGTGAAATTTATTGTATATGCCAGCCGGAATGATGGAATGCTGGAGTAGTGGGGAAAAGCATGGAGTGATGGAGGATTGGAGAATTGGGCTGAAAAAATTTGTTTTCCCATTTCACAACACTCCATTATTCCAATATTCCAGTTTGACCGATTAAGATTGCATAGTCGCTGTTTTCATCTGGCTGTGGGGGCCAGGTTTTTCAAGAACTAAATACAACCATGTTAGGTGATCAACCAGGAGGAGATAATGAGCATTTCATCGGACAAGGAGAAGGCGGTAGAGACCGCCATGGTTCAGATAGAACGACAGTTCGGCAAGGGATCTATCATGAAGCTGGGGAGCAGCCCTAATCTCGATGTGCCTGTCATTTCGACCGGTTCTCTCGGCCTGGATAAAGCACTCGGTATCGGAGGGCTCCCCAAAGGCAGAGTAGTGGAAATTTTTGGTCCGGAATCTTCCGGCAAAACGACCCTTGCCCTTCATGCGGTTGCCGAGGCCCAAAAACAAGACGGCATTGTCGCTTTTATTGACGCTGAGCATGCCCTGGATACGTCTTATGCCAGGAAGCTCGGTGTTAATTGTGACGAACTCTTGGTCGCTCAGCCGGATACGGGAGAACAGGCCCTTGAAATTGCGGATATGCTGATCAGAAGCGGTGCACTGGATATCGTGGTGATCGATTCTGTCGCTGCCCTTGTCCCAAGGGCGGAGATAGAAGGTGAAATGGGGGATTCCCACATGGGTCTTCAGGCCAGACTCATGTCACAGGCCATGCGGAAATTGACCGGCACCATCAGCAAGACAATGACCACGCTCATTTTTATCAACCAGATCCGAATGAAAATCGGCGTTGTATTCGGCAACCCCGAGACCACCACCGGCGGGAATGCGCTGAAATTTTATTCTTCGGTGAGGCTCGATATCCGGCGTATCGGCGCAATCAAGGACGGACAGGATATTGTGGGAAACCGAACCCGGGTACGCGTTGTCAAAAATAAAATGGCTCCCCCTTTCAAGGAGGCAGAATTCGACATTCTCTATGGTGAAGGGATTTCACATGCCGGAGATGTCCTCGACACCGGTGTTACGGCCGGTGTCATCGAGAAAAGCGGATCATGGTATTCGTTTGATGGAGAAAGGGTCGGGCAGGGGCGTCAAAATGCAAAGAAATTCTTCAAGGACAATCCGGATATTTTCAATTCAGCATTGATTAAAGTCAAAGAAGCGTTGGGCCTTTCTCAAAAGAAAGGAGAAGACGCCCAGGATGATTCATAAATCTATTTTCAAATGGAGCGAGTTATGACAGGCAACGAAGTCCGCAGGAAATTTCTTGGGTATTTTGAAAAACACAACCACCAAATCGTAAGGAGTTCATCCCTTGTTCCTTCGGATGATCCTACCCTTTTATTCGTCAATGCAGGCATGGTGCAGTTTAAGCGTGCCTTTCTCGCTGAAGAAAAGAGGAGCTATGTCAGAGCCGTAACCTCTCAGAAATGCGTGCGTGCAGGGGGAAAACATAACGATCTGGAGAATGTCGGGTACACGGCAAGGCACCATACGTTTTTCGAGATGCTGGGCAACTTTTCATTTGGAGATTATTTCAAAGAAAAAGCCATAGAATTTGGGTGGGATCTGTTGACCAACGGATATGGACTGCCCGAGGATAAACTGTGGGTTTCCATTTATATCGACGACGATGAGGCCCATGAACTCTGGCATAAAAACATCGGGGTCCCGGAAAACCGGATTGTACGTTTCGGTGAAGAGGACAACTTCTGGGCCATGGGAGATACCGGTCCCTGCGGTCCCTGCAGTGAGCTGCATATTGACAGGGGTGAAAAATTCGGCTGCGGAAAACCGGATTGTACGGTGGGATGTGATTGTGATCGTTTTCTGGAAATATGGAATCTGGTTTTTATGCAGTTTAACCGTGATGTTTCGGGAAAATTGACGCCCCTTCCTAAACCGAGCATCGATACCGGGCTGGGGCTTGAACGGATGGTCGCCGTTGTTCAGAACGTGCCGACAAACTACGATATCGATCTGATTCGTCCTATTATAGATAAAATCGAGGATCTTTCGGAAAAGCGAATTGGAGAATCCCGGGAGTCTGATGTGGCTATGAAAGTGATTGCCGATCACAGCAGGGCCGCAGCATTTTTGATCGGAGACGGCGTTCTCCCCGGCAATGAAGGACGGGGATATGTACTGCGTCGAATTATGCGCAGAGCCATCCGATACGGGCGTAATATCGGCCTTGTCCGGCCATTTTTACATAAAACCGCAGCGGTGGTGTTTGATATCATGAAGCCGTCCTATCCCGAACTTTCGGACGCTGCATCATTTATCACCAATGTTATTGAGAACGAGGAAATCCGGTTTTCAGAAACACTCGATAACGGCCTTAAGCTTCTCAACAACAGCCTTTCGGAATTAAAGGCAAAAGGCCTGACACAGGTACCGGGTCCGTTGATTTTCAAGCTTTATGATACTTATGGATTTCCGGTGGACATCGTGAGGGATGTCATCAGAGATAAAAAGATGGAACTCGATCTGGAGGGTTTTGACAAGGCCATGGAAGCCCAGCGTGAAAGATCAAAATCCATTGCGACTTTTGCAACCATCGGTGATGCCTATAAAAACCTTTCGGCCCATGGAATAATGCCCGAATTTGTGGGGTATGATAAAATTTCGTGGGATTCAAAGGTTCTTGTTCTGGTAAAAGACGGTGAAGAAGCTCAGGAAGTAACCCAGGGCCAAACCGTGGAGGTCGTTACTGAAGTTACGCCGTTTTACGGTGAATCCGGGGGACAGATCGGGGATACCGGGCAGATCGTCGGTGATAATCTTAATATGGAAATTTCCAACACGATTAAGGACCCCACGGGTATTATTATTCACAAAGGGAAAATTATTTCAGGAAGCATTAAAAAGGGAGATACGGTAACCTTAGCTGTTGATCGGTCCCGGCGCAATGCAACGGCTTGCAATCACACGGCGACGCATATACTCCATTTTGCCCTGAGAAAGGTACTCGGAGATCATGTGAAACAGGCCGGGTCACTGGTGGCATCGGAAAAACTCCGGTTCGATTTTACACATTTTTCTCAGCCGGATCCCGAGACCCTCGACAAGATTGAAACCCTCGTGAACCAGAGAATTCGAGAGAACATCCCCGTCCGGATTGCGGAGATGGATGCTGATGAGGCCTTTAAAACCGGGGCCACAGCGCTTTTTGAGGAAAAATACGGGGATAGGGTTCGAGTGGTGGCCCTGGATGATTTCAGTAAGGAACTTTGCGGCGGAACCCACACAGATCTTACCGGCAACATCGGTCTTTTCAAAATTATCGGAGAATCCAGCGTGGCATCAGGGATTCGGCGAATCGAGGCTTTGACCGGAGTCGCTGCGGTAACGTATGTACAAAGGTACTCCAAACTCATGCACGATGCTGCAATGTTGCTCAGGGAACAACCTGAAGCCGTTCCCCGGAGGATAGAGAAACTTTTGTCTTTTCAGAAGTCTTTAGAAAAAGAAGTTGAAAAATTGAAGGCCAGGATTGCCATGCAGTCCGCAGACTGGACCGAAAAAGAAGTAAAAACCATCCATGGCGTAAAGGTGCTGGTTAAAAAGGTGTCGGTGGACAAACCGGCGGCAATGAGAGATCTGGCCGACCGATTCAAAGAAAAAATAAAATCCGGTATTGTCATCCTCGGCAGTTCAGATGGATCTAAAGCGCTGCTGATCGTTGTGGTCACCAAAGATTTGACCGGCCGATACCATGCCGGAAAGATTGTAAATGGGATTGGATCCATTGTAGGGGGGGGCGGCGGCGGAAGGCCCGATATGGCCCAGGCCGGTGGAAGCAAACCGGAAAAACTCGAGGCAGCCCTGGAAAAAGCTTATGAGGTGGTGGAAAGCAGTTATTAGTTTCCATCCATAAATGGCCCTTTTAGCACGGATCTGTGCCTGTCCGGTGAAATACAGAGCCTATTTCTCCGGGCCAAGTCAGAAACAATTGGTTATGCTTGCTAAAGCACTACCCTTGAAAGTGACTAAAGTTTGAAGTGAACTAAAGTGAGCTAAAATTGATGTATGTGCCATTGGCACTATCAATTTAAATAAAAAATGATTTGCGCTGAAAGCGCTTTCCTTAATTTTAGGCATTTTAGGCACTTTAGCTCATTTTAGGCACTTGATATCTTGATCTATGGAAAAAAATCCCCTTCCAGGGGTAACCCAAAGCCAGGCCCTCTGGACCCGGATATTTACTCGCTACTATATGCCTTTGAGCACGTCAATCATGCTAAAGGTAATACCCCGTGCGCCGTCTTCCACCTTTTTAGCCAGAAAAATCAGCGCGTCGAGGGTCCCCTGGGCATAGATATCCCGGCCGTTGACGTTATGGATAAATTCAAATCGGACCGTTTTGTCCCCTGAGTCGAGGCGGTAGGTGTGCCATCCGTGTCCTTCCAGATATGCTTCAGGTATTCCCCATGTGTTTTTCTGAACATTTGGATCACGTTCTTTGGTGATGTCCGCCTCGGGAAAAGAGAGCCCCAGGTCATTAAAATACCCGACCATTGCCTTGGCGGTTCCACTGGTGTCCGCCTTGCCATGCTGATGGCTTTCTTTGATCCGTAGGGTGTACCCTTTGAAGAGATCCGGGAATGTTTGGGCTGCATATTCCATCATGGCCTGAAACCCGACAATCTGCTTGGCCATATTCGGTGCAATCACCGCAGCAGTCGAAGATTTGCGAACCGTTTCCTCGAGACCCCGGCGCTTGCCTCCGGTTGTGCCCATCAAAAAATGAAGTCCATGACGGCAGTAAAAATCGGCATTACTGTTAACCGCCGATGGGTGGGTGTAGTCCACACTCAGAAAAGGAGCCTCCGTATCCTTGATGGCCAAGATGGCCTCCTCTCTGTCTTCCGGTTGAATCAGGCCGATGGAAACAGAATCGATGACGGTTTCGGTGTCGGTGATTTCTGGACCGGTCAGGGATTGGAGAATCAGTTCAAACCGGTCGTCTTCAAGGACGTGTTTGACAACATTCGCAGCCATATTGCCGGGCAAGCCGTTTACCATAATTTTTATGCGGTTCATCTTGTACCTCCCTCTTTTGGAATCTGAAAAGAAAACTTTTATTTGGTGGTTAAAAACCTGGTTATCAGGGGCCAGTCATAGATATTGGTCTATGCTTGCAAAAGCAGTAAGCTTGAAAGTGACTAAAGTTTGAAGTGAGCTAAAGTTGATGTATGTGCCCTTGGCACTATCAATTTAAGTAAAAAATGATTTGCGCTGAAAGCGCTTTCCTCAACTTCCCCGTTAAATACGGGATAAATAGGCAATTTAGGCATTTTAGCTCATTTTAGGCATTTGATATCTTGATCTATGGAACAAATGTCTTTGACAATCGATTTTAAGCCTGAAAATTCCGTGTCCTTGAAATCTGAAAGATTAACTTCGAGGGTTTTTATAGCATTTGGGATGTATTTTTCAAAGTATGTTTTTTTCTTTTTACGGCTCAGATAACCAAAAGCCCCCAGAATCTGAAGGTTTCTCGTTATGGCGCAGTATTTATAACAGGAAAGAAAATTGCGTGGATGGACCTTTATGGCCGGTGCAAGGATTTTAACGCTGAAGTCGAGCAAGATATTCTGCACGGAACGGGGTAATTCCACGTAAGGATCGATCAGCAACGATGCAAGATCATATTGAATCGGCCCTAACCGTCCCCCTTGAAAATCGATAAAATAAAAATGATCGTTTTTTAAAATGATGTTACGTGACTGCATATCCCGGTGCATAAAACCATTGACCGAAAATTCAAGGGAGTTATCTGCAAGTTGCCTGAACTCATCTTCAAGATCCTGAAAGCATATATCCATTCCGAGATATTCCCTTAAAAAGGCATCAACAAAATATCGGCACTCTTTTTCGAGAATGAGGTCCTTATCGTATTGCGGTGTTTGACAGGTCCATGCAGGATCGAAATCCTTTTTTCCGGATAGAGAGAGTCTCCCGAGAAGGCGTATTACCGATTGGTAATATGAGATGATTTTCTCCGGGTTTTTAGTTTTTAATATAACGGTCTGAAGATGAACGTCCCCCAAATCTTCCATGAAGACCAGACCTGAAAAAGTATCATAAAGGTATATCTCCGGCACCGGCAACCCGGTGCGGAAAAGATGGCGGCCAATGGCGACAAAAGCCTCCGCCTCAGAGGTTTTGTCATCTCTTTTGATGCCGTGATCCGCCATCACGAGTGATCGATTTCCATGGTTCACGCGGTACCAGTCTCTGTCTGATCCATCCCCTTTAAGTTTCGTTCGAGTGATTTTTTTGCTTGAGGCTCCCAAAAAGGTCTCCTTAAAAGCTTTGGTGGCCATCTTCTTGAAAACGACTTGTCGATACCTTTCCGGCGTTCCCATATCTTTCCAGAAATATTTTTTTGAAACAAACGCACGAATTTTTCTGTTTTTTTCTGTCAGCGTCCTGTAAACATCGATAATGCTGCAATATGCATTATCCGGTATTAAGCCGAGGACCTCCGGATTTAGAACCTGTATCCCCGTAAAGGTGAGTTTTCCGGTGTCTTCAAAAAGGAATCTTTTTGATTTTTTCCCTGGAGAGGCGATCCGGGTGTTACGGGGAGGCCGTTCATCGAACGCCTCAATAAAACCGTTTCCGTCAACGACTACGGTGTTGAATTCCGGATCGTCATGGAGGACCAGTGTTGCCGGGTGGATGTGATTTAAGTGAAAATCATAGACCTTTTCAAATTCTATATCCGTAATGATGTCGCTGTTTATCACCATAAAAGGATGATCGTCCCAGAAGTCAGCGATATTTTTTATGGCACCTCCGGTGCCGAGTATTTCGGGTTCATGCCGGGTTGTCACCGGAATCTCATACTGTTTTCCGGCAATATGGGCATCGATTTTTTCATGGAGATGATGGGTGTTGATCATAATTGCTTTACAGCCCGCCTGCTGAAGATTGCAAATGAGGGTATCCAGTAAAGAAATTCCGGCAACAGTAAACAGCGGTTTGGGTGTGTTTTCCGTAAAGGGGCGGAGCCGTGTGCCAAAGCCTGCGGCGAGTATCAATGCCTTCATTTGTATCCTAAATCGTGAATGGTAAAAAAAATTCTTCCTTTGGGGATTTTGCTGTTATTGTATATATTCTCTAAACAAAGTTCGTATGACTTTTGCCAGGCTTTTAACTCTTTGTAGTTCTTTTAGCATTTGCACTCGAACCCTCGAACCCTTTAATCCTTTAACCCTCCGGGAACACACTTGCTCCATCAAAGACAATTTAGATATTTATGGATGGCGTCGGCATAGAATAATATCTTTTCGTTGTCATCCGAGCCTTTTACACCGTTGGTGATGAAAAACTCGACGCCATTTTTGTAGTTAATCACGGAAAGCGCTTCTTTTCGTTCGAGTTCCTTTTTTTTGTACATGCGGTTTCCGATGGCTCCGATTTTTTTCAAACGATCTTTGGGTTTAATGGAATTCTGAGGATACTGCATGAAATAGTTCAACACGATCCAGTAAGATTCAAAGTAGGTTTTTAAAAATCTTGAGAAAAGTTGAAGTTTTCTGAAACCTGAAGATGTCACGTTATAGGTGTCGGGCAATGTCGGGTGGGGCATTAAAATGGCATCGTCAATAAATGCTTTGATGTTTTTCCGTACGTAGTGTTCGGGTGGTTTGTCCACATCGTAGGCAAATTCGTATTTAAAAAAGTACTGAAGAAGCTTGTAATCATCGTGGAGGTCGGAAGCTGAAAACTGGAATGCATCTTTTGCAAGAATCGCAAGAGCGGTAATCGCGCCCGGGATAAAAAAGGATATACAGTTGTTTTTGTAATATTCGAGGTTCTGACGTTTGTTTTCATTGACCTTGAATAATGCGTGGGTGAGGGGCGTGTCTATGTCTTTTGTAATGGGCTCAATAAATTTTCTTTGTACATACGCATTCAAGACTTGCTCTACCGTATTTATGTGGTCGACCAGAAGGGTATCCGCCTGCTTGGCTTTTTGGGATATGAGGTAGTTCATGTAAGAGTCCACGTGGGTTATTAGATGGTCAAAGGTGAAACTTTTTTTGGCGCAGTTCATTACTGCAGCGGCAACGAGTGCATAGGGGGTGACAACGGAAACCCGGTTGATGGCGTTGATAATCCTGTGTCCCATATTACGGCAGAGAATATTAAACTCTTTAGTCGACATGTCTTCAATGGGCGTACCGAGTTGATGAAGAAGCGTTTTAAAAGAAAATGGTTCATGGAATTGAATATATATTCTTCCGTATCTTTTCTGTAAAAATTTTCTTGCTTTGATTATCTGCATCAAGCTTTCGGGCTGCTTTTCTTTTCCTTCGACTTCATGAAGGTATGAACTTTCTTCCAGAACCCGGTCATATCCGATGAAGATGGGTGCAAATATCAAATCCTCACAGGCCCCGTTTTTATATGCATTGAGAAGGATCGAAAGAAGCCCCAGCTTGGGCAGAATCAATTTGCCGGTTCGGCTTCGGCCGCCCTCGATAAAAAATTCTATATTGAATCCTTCAGCGAGCAAATGGTAAATATATTCGGTAAAGACTTTTGAATAGAGAACCGCTCCTTTGAATGTCCGCCGTATGAAAAAGGCTCCCCCGCCCCTGAATAAGGGGCCCATGGGCCAGAAAGAGAGATTTTTCCCTGCAGCGACATGGGGACACGGCATGTTGTTGTGATACATCAAATAGGACAGTATCAGGTAATCGATATGGCTTTTGTGGCAGGGAATGAAAATTATCGGTCCCTTCCGGGACATGTTTTTTACTCTGTTGAGGCCGTCTTCGTTGACCGTAAACCCGTCAAACATGGTGTTCAGGACCCATGTTATCATAGACGATGCCATTTTTATGATAAGCATATTGTAGTTGGCGGCAATCTCGTCAAGAAAACCACTCGCCTGTTTTTGAACTTTCTGAATCGGGAATGTGCCGGGCGTTTGAATGATGTTCCATAAAATTTTGGAGTCGTTCTTTGGTCAGAATGTTCTCCTTCATTTCTTCTCTGGATTTCAAAACCGGTCCGGTGATGCTTTGGTAATGGCGATTCATTTGAGACAAAAGACTGCGCCTCAATGCAAGGGCCTGGTATTCAATGCTCCTCTCCTGGTTTTCCTCGAGTTCCAGGAAATTTTTTAGGTTGATGGGTTCAGACATTTCAACAAAAACCCGGCCCGGATTCCTGAACAGAATGATCAAACGTCTTATTCTTCCGGGATTCTCTTTGGGGCCAAACAGCAGGTCCATGAGATTCGGCATCGATCGATGGGGTTTTTTATTAAAGAACATCAGCTGGGGAACAAGAAAAATAGGGCGGTCGATGGATTTTTGCATGTTGATGAGATATTGGATGGGATCGGTCTTTGCCTTGATAAACCTTCGATGGAAACCTTTTTGTTCAACCAGAGACAGTATGGCTGATCGTCCGTTTAAGAGTTCCCGCCGGATGTGTCCTTTCTGGTAAGGGTCAGGCAACGTCCAGTTGTGAATCAGATGGTCGAAATTATATGAAAAAATCTTAAATATACGTGACACCGGTTGCCACATGAATACATTGTAATCAAAGCCTATTTGAGGAAAAGGGAGCCCGTCCTGCTTATAGCGTGTATAATAAAAGAGATACCGAAAATAACTTTTGTATTTGTTGACATAAACAACGATACCTTCTTTTTTGAGATTGTTGAGATTAAGGGTCTGGCCTTTCGCAACTTTTATGCCGGAAAAGAAAAGTTTAAGTATGGTATTTGAAAAAAAACCGATATTGTCCGGGAGTTTGCAGGGATAATAATCGTGATTGTCCTGGCGGCCCGTATCAAATCGGGGTCTAATTTTTTCTTTTGATTTTATCAGTATTGATTTTATCCATTTTAGCATGATCACATCCTGATTGAACTGAATCGTTGGTGTAAAAACGTCAACATTGTTCTCATAACTTCACTGATCACCCATCGGAAGGTTTTGAAGTGGCTTCTATAGCAGATATTCCAGAATTCCACAGTTCCATCATTTCCGTTGAAGCCCGGCTAACCAAATCGTATTAAACTGTATATTAAATTTTAAAAACTAACAAATAAAAATTAAGCTTGCGTTACAAAATAAGGTATGATAATTTGCAGAATCTTACTTTAAATAATCCCAACTAGATGTATTTACACACGATCTCTTAAGTTCTTTTTAATTTTATTTGATGGTGTAAAACGGTTTTCAGTTAAAGCGTATTCAGATAAAAAAACCAATTTAAATTTTAATTGAAATTAAAGGAGGATGATCTTTTATGAAAACATTAATAGGTGGGGCGGTTGCTGCTGTATTAGGTCTCATTGGAATGTCCATATGGTGGAAACCCTTTTTGCAGCTTTTGGCCGGTGCCATCCCGGTGATGCTTCTGCTCGGTGGGGGGTTGGCGCTTTATCTGGGCTTTGACGAACTTAAAGATACCTGGAAGAAAGAAGATACATCCGTTGACACTTCGACCGTAGCCGACGAAAGTGAAAAGTACAAAGGGGAAATAGAAGAACTGAAACAGGAGATTGAAACTTTAAAGGCCGATAAGGCATAAGATTCAGAACTTCAAGCCGATTACCGATTTTGATTGCCGGCGACAGCGGGTGATGCCGGTGGGTTTTAATTTTATATAAGCGTCTTGCAGACAAAAGCGAGGCGCTTATTGTTTTTATGGATGTCTCCCTTTTTCTATTGCTGAAGTCGCCAGCAAGTCGGCCCTTTCATTCCCCTCGATACCGGCATGTCCTTTTACCTTGAAGAATTTCAAGTCTCTGAATTTTGAAAGCATCTGTTTAATCGATTTTATGATCTCTTGATTTTTTCGGGCTTTCCATCCTTTAACAAGGACGCCGTATGCATAGCTGCTGTCTGTAAAGACCCGGACCGGAAGATCCGTATTTTTTACGGCACTCAGACCTGCCCGGATGGCTTCGAGCTCTGCCACGTTATTGGTGGCCGTGCCGATGTATTTCGATATTTCTTTTTCGTGTTCCTCAAAACGCAAAAATACGCCGATTCCGGACGGGCCGGGATTCCCGGAAGATGCGCCGTCGGTATAGATGCAGATGGCATCCTGGTGGTCTGGTCTGACCGAGGATCCGGTTTCGGAATCGAGTTTTGTTTTTGAATCTTTCAAAGATTTTTTATTCAATTTCCGCTTGTGACTTGCGGTTATCTCTGAATCTAATGCATCGACAGGCTTGATATTTTTTTGAAGAATCCAGTACTCGTAATCCTGGTCAAGCTGGTATTTTATAAGGACCTTCCCGTTTTTAACCACAGGCCTTTGTTTCCGGTCTATGGCCATCCAGACTTTATTTTTTTTGAAACACATGCGTTTCCAGTCTATTTTTTCATGGGGCATGGATCACGGGTCCCTGGTCGTTTGCCATAAGGAATCTGGGATGCGGGTGGCCGGTCCGGGTTTCTGACCCCTGACCCCCGATCCCTCATGGTCTAGGTGTAAAGATGAAATCTTTGGCTTGCTTCTGTAAATGTTTTCAGATCCTCCAACCAGGATTTTTCGATTTGGTCGATATCGTTTAAATTCTCGATACGCCGCCGTATCGCTTGATCACCGATGATAAGGTCGATGGGCTGTCTTTCAAGCTCATACTCATAGGGTGGACGCTTCCATTGAAATTGGTCGCCGTGATGGGAAATGACGGCCTGAAGCAGTCTGAGGGTCGTGATATATGGCATGAATTCATATGGATCTGTCACGTGAATCTGAAATCCTTTACACGCTGAGCCTTTCCATTTGTTGGATGTGGGTTCAAATACAACTGGTCTGAGTATGATTCCCGGCAATTTATTTTTATCCAATGTTGACAGCAACAGCTCCGGATTCATAAACGGGGCGCCAAAAATTTCAAACGGGAGGGTTGTTCCCCTGCCTTCGGAAACATTGGTTCCTTCCCACAATACCTGCCCGGGATAAACCATGGCAGATACCGGCGATGGAAGGTTGGGTGACGGAGAGATCCACGGCAGGCCGGTATCCTGGAAAAACATCTTTCGTTTCCAGCCTTGCATAGGGATCACTTCAAGGTCGGCGCCGATATGGTAATCATGGTTGATTAAAAGAGATAGTTCACCGATGGTCAATCCGTGGCGCATGGGAATCGGGTATCTTCCAACGAACGAAGCGCATTCGAGGGCCAAAAGGTTTCCTTCGGTAATACAGCCGGTTACAGGATTCGGCCGGTCCAGAATCACGACTTTTTTCCCGTACTTTTTTGCGGCTTCGAGACAGTAAGACACGGTGTAGATAAAGGTGTAAACCCGTGTGCCCACATCCTGCAGGTCGATAATCAGGATGTCGATGGGATCCAACATGGTTTTTTCCGGGATTCGCGTCCGACCGTAAAGACTGAAAACAGGAATTTTAGATGATGGATGGACCATATCATTGGATTCGATCATGTTGTCCTGCTTTTCTGCAAAAAATCCGTGCTGAGGTGAGTATAACGCTTTAAGTCGATCCGGAAAATTCCGACGGATCAGTTCACCGGCATGGGAAAAATTTCTGTCCACAGAAGCAGGATTGCACAGCAGCCCAATTCGATTCCCGAGTATCCACCGAGGTGGAGAATCAATAAAATTTTCAAGACCTGTTTGAATGCGGAACATATTCGGGCTTTGGTTTCATCCTTTCCGGAGTTTAAAATCCCAATGGCGTGAACGCCGGTTCTGGCACGATTTTATTTTTACCTATCATAAATAATTGATGTCAAGGAGTATCTTTTAAAAAAAAGAAGTTCTAAAATATATTGATTTCGTTTTGGAATCTGCTATAAATGTCTTCAAATGATCGAAAAAAAATAAAAATTACACGGTGATATACAACGGCAGCCCCGAAAATCATAAGGTAAGATGTAACGTACGTGTTCAGGGGGTGTGCTTTCCCGTGTAACGATACCTGCCCGCTCGTGCCCCAGGCCGCCTCGCCTTGCCCGTCCGCCATGGGCTTCGCCTCAGGCGAATGCCCGGGCGGGCTTGGCTGGCGGGCGAGCTTGCATGGCAGGCGGGTTGGCGGAGTGGCTTCGTCATTTCAATAACTTAGCAGTGGGGGAGACCGCGGCTCCCGCATGCTTTTCGCGGGAGAACGCGGAGGGGGCAGGAATGCCACCGCTGCTAAGTTATTGAAATGACCAGACACGTAGACGCCGGAGTAAAGCGGGGGAGCGCACCCCCTGAACACGTACGACGTAACAGCGTTACAATGGGGTGGTTTTGATGAGAAAGATAAGATTTGCAAGCATATACCTCTTTACCCTGGCGATATTATTCTTCGTTTTCGGCGCATACACGGAGTGGAATACCATCTCCCTAATGAAATTCAAACCGCTGGGATATCCCAAATATCTTCATCTTATATTTTTTCTGGCAGGTTTTTTAGCCCTTTGTGCCATTTATTTTGCAGAAAAGATGGAAGTAAAAGTCCTTTCCTCCATGAACACAGCCTTGCAAGAAGAGATCGCCCTTCGAAATCAAACGGAAAAAGCACTGAGAAAAAGTGAGGACAAGAACAAAAGGATTTATTCGAAAGCCAAGCGTGCGGAACAGATTTATCGTTCTCTTCTTCACTCGTCAGCAGATGCCATCTCCACTTATGATCTCAAAGGCAGAACCGTATATATTAGTCCCGCATTCACGAAAATATTCGGATGGGCCCTGGAGGAGATGGAAGGGAAGCGCATGCCGTTTGTTCCACAATCCGAAAGCGAATCCACCATGGCCATTATCAGAGATCTTGTTGAGAACGGAACCCCATGCCAGGGTTTGGAGACAAAACGCTACACAAAAGACGGACGTTTGTTGGATGTAAGCATCAGTGCCTCGCGTTATAATGATCATGAGGGGAACCCCATCGGCATACTGCTGATTCTTCGGGACATCTCGGAGAAAAAAAGGCTTGAGGCTCAGCTGCAGTACATCGAACGGATGGAAGCCATTGGAACGCTGGCCGGAGGTATTGCCCATGATTTTAACAATCTGATGATGGGGATGCTGGGAAATATTTCTTTGATTTTATATGATATTGGAACAGAGAGTCCGTATTACGAAAAATTAAAAAATATTGAAAAACTGATTCAAAGCGGTTCTAAACTGACCAGTCAGCTTCTTGGATACGCAAGAAAAGGTAAATACGAAGTTCGGCCCATAAGTCTAAACCAACTCGTAAAAGAGAGCTCTGTGACATTTGGCAGAACCCGAAAGGATATCGTGATTTATAAGGAGCTTGCCGAAGATCTATCCTCTGTAATGGCAGATGGGGCACAGATTCAGCAAGTTCTCATGAATCTTTTTATCAATTCTGCCGATGCTATGCCCCGCGGTGGAGATCTTTTCCTGAAAACCATGAATGTCACCCACGAAGACATTGGAGATAAACCCTATAAACCTAAATCCGGCGACTATATTTTGTTGAAAGTCAAAGATACCGGCATGGGCATGGATCAGAAAACCATGGATCGTATTTTTGAACCGTTTTTCACCACCAAGGAATTGGGCCAGGGTTCCGGACTTGGGCTGGCATCCGTATATGGAATTATAAAGGGGCACGGCGGATATATCGATGTTGAATCTAAAAAAGGGCAGGGCGCCATCTTTAATATTTATCTTCCGGCTTCCGAAAAACCGATCCGAAAAACTTCAAAAATTTCCGGGCGAATCATGAAGGGAAACGAAACCATCCTGCTTGTGGATGACGAAGCGCTGGTCATCGATGTCGGTGTTCAGTTGCTTGGAAAGCTTGGATACACGGTGATCGAAGCAAAAAGCGGCAGAGACGCGATCAGGATATTCAAGGAGCAAAACCATACAATAGACATGCTTATTCTGGACATGGTGATGCCCAATATGGGCGGCGGTGAAGTTTTTGACCAGATTAAAAGGATCGATCCCAAAGTCAAGGTTCTTCTTTCGAGTGGCTACAGTGTTAACGGGGAAGCAACGGAAATCTTAAAACGGGGCTGTGAAGGCTTTATTCAAAAACCCTTTAGCATGGAAGATCTTTCAAAAAAGATAAGGGAGGTTTTGAACAGATCGAGCAAATCGACCCATGATAGTACCTGAAGGCAGATCTCATTTGGGGTGAAAATGGATAGACGGTTTCGTAACTTCCCGAAAACGAAATGATTATTGACTTTCCTCTCTGGTTATGATTCATTTTTATTTGGTTGATAAAAACCTGGTCCTCCCCCGCGATGCGGGATCTCCGATGGGCCATGCCTGTCCCGCATTGCGGGAATCAGAAACAATTGGCTATGCCAGTAAGTTATTCGACGGGAATAATGGAATAATGGAATGATGGAGTGATGGAATGATGGAGTGATGGAATGATGGGTTGCGGACTGCCGCCGACTTCATAAGACACTTGGGCATTTTGATATTACCAAATTGGGCAACGTTCCTATTTTCGACCCAATATTCCAATATTCCAGCCTTCCAACCACGTGTAATGAGATGTTAATCACACCCTTCCAGGGGTAATCCAAAGCCGGGCCTTCTGAACCCGGATATTTATTTTTCTGGAGCGTGACACCCATGAAACCGATTGTTAAAAAATTCGGAATTGTCGGAATTTGTCTGGTTTTATTTTCCACGGCAGTAATGGCTGAAACAAAGTATATTAATGACAAAATGAAAATAACACTGCGGACAGGACCGGCAAAGGATCGAAAAATAATCGCCCTGCTGAATATCGGCCAAAAAGTTAAGGTCCTAAAGCCCGGCGAAGAATGGACGCAGGTTCGGTTGGACAAAGGCAAGGAAGGATGGGTTGTCAGCCGTTTCCTTACGAATAAAGTGCCCAGCAGAATCGCATTGGAAATATTAAAGAACAAACACAAGGCACTTTCGGCTCGAGACGCATTGCTTTTGGAAGAAAGCAAGACATTAAAAGCGGAAAACAAAGCTTTCGGTAACGATCTCGCAGCCACAAAAAAAAGACTTCAAGCCCTGAATACATCCCATGAGACACTGAAAAAAGCGTCTGCTGAATTTCTCGATCTTCAATCAAAATATAAAAAAATGAGTGCAAAACTGGGGGAACAGACCCAAAAAGCAAATAAATATGAAGAGGATCTAACAAAACTTCTATGGAATAAAAATATTAAATGGTTTTTAAGCGGAGCGGGTGTACTTATATTGGGCTTCATCATTGGTTTCAGTACAAAACGGCAACGACGGCGTTCATCACTGCTTTAAAACTAAAATAGATAAAATTCCTACAACCTAAGATCTCCCACCGTGTGTCAGTAGTACGCGGAAATCCCGTTTCAACCGGTTTTCAGGGAATCTTCAACCCGATCAAATGGAGGTCATGGATGAATAAATTGGGGCTTGTTGAGGCGCTTAAAGAAACATCAGGGTTAACAAAAATCGAAGCTGTGGAGGTTGTCGACGTATTCTTTAACGAAATATCAAAGGCTATGGTCAAGGGTGGCAGGGTAGAACTTCGTGGTTTATGCTCGTTTTTTGTCAAACAGTACAAACCATATACAGGCAGGAATCCCAAAACGGGAGAACCGGTTAAAATTCAGGCCAAGCGCCTTCCGTTTTTCAAGTGCGGAAAAGAGCTAAAAGAGAGAGTCGACAATTAAGAAATAATAATAAAGAGGGGGTAGCGGGAATGAAAAATCTGAAAAAAGATCTGAAGGCGGTTAACAAAGAACTCACGGCACTCATAAAAAAGACAGAAGCCCTGATGAAGGCGGTCGACAAGATCGGAACACAGAAGACCAAACAGAAACCAAACGAAAAAAAAGTTTCAGCAGCAAAGAAAACCGGTACAAAAACAGCTTTTGATACCGTGATGGGAGTTATTTACCGCTACCGAAAAGGGGTTACCGTCACCCGGCTACAAGAGATAACCGGATACGATGCAAAAAAGATCGCAAATATCGTATATAAGGGTAAAAAGAAAGGACAAATCAAATCCATAGATAAAGGCGTTTATTTGAAGGCTTGATGTTGGCGATGGTCCAATACCCGAATCGAATCGATACGCTGTTCGGCGTTATCCGCGAAGATGACAAAGAAGAA
>PVMK01153292.1_pt1 | contig 44347 bp, 37 predicted proteins | sample 1853481 | NCBI WGS metagenome assembly PVMK01 (sample SAMN08533507, study PRJNA380276) | Marine sediment metagenome, whole genome shotgun sequencing project.
GAACTTGTGAAAGAAACCCGGGCCCCATTTGCCGTCGCCAACCCGGCGCAGATTACCGACCTTGTACTCCGCGTTCTCGCCGGAATAACCGTGGATCGGATGCACGAACTCGTTGTGCGCCGGGTCGAGACCGTTCTCGATCGATCGCTCGTAGTTGAAAGGCGCCTGGAGGTTGGTCCAGGTCGCCCGCCAGCGGTCGTCGTCGAATTCGGGGATTTCCAACATCGGCGGCCGCTCGTCCTCCGGCAGGTCACCGAGGAACGCAAACACGATGCCGTATTGTTCCTGCACGGGGTAGGCGTCGACGCGTGTCCGGCCGGGAATCTTGGCTTTCGGGCCCAGCGATGGGATGCGATGGCACTGCCCGTCTCCGTCGAACTGCCAGCCGTGATAGGGGCATTCGATGCAGTCACCCTTGATCCTGCCGTCAGCGAGAGAACCGCCGCGGTGGATGCAGGTGTTGGACAGGCACTGTGCGGCACCATCTGAGTTCCGGAACAACACGAAATCCTGGCCGAGCATACGAACCTTGACGGGCGCGTCGCTCAGTTCCGTGCCCAGAATCGCTGGATACCAGAAATTGACATACATCGCGGCCTCTCCTGAGATATGGCTGTCGCAGCGTACACGCCCGCAGGCAGCGCCTCAAATCGCCGAACAAGCATAGCCGTTGAGCCAGTGCTTTGATATCCAAATACACTCGCTCCAGGAGCCTCGGCAGGCCGGTTGTCCGCCACGCAGCGCCCAGCGCGCCTGATGCTGGCTCCCGGTGGGCAAGCACTGAAAATTGGCGCAAAATATCCGGCTATAGGTTTACAGCAAGCTCGGGCCGGCCTCGTTCGAGGCAGAACCGCCAGCAATAATCTGCCGGCCCAACTCAGGAGGAATACCGATGAGGACTCTGGTACGACAACTTCTTGATGAACAGATCTCGCGGCGCTCATTCGTCAAGGAAATGGCGGCGCTCGGTGTCACGGTGTCGTCAGCGCAGGCGCTGATGGGCAGCCTGACCATGGCTTCGGCAGCCGAGGGTGGCGAAGAAGTCGCGGTTCGCCAGGTGACCGGCAACGGTGGCGATCTGATCATGGAGACGCTGATCGAAGCTGGCGTCGAGTGCATCTTTCACGGCTGTGGCGCCGGTACCAACACCCTATTCGATGCCATCGTGACTCGGCCGCAAATAAAAAACTTCCTGGCCACGAATGAAGGCCAGTGCGTGGCAATGGCAGAGGGATATCACATTGCCTCCGGAAAGCTCGGAGTCGTCATCGTGCCCAAGGCCGGCCTCGGTAATGCAGCCAGCAATATCTATAACGCGCTGATGGACCGGTCGTCGGTGCTGACAATCACCGCCCGGGACAGCAGCAAGTTCTCCGAGCGCCAGATCGATCTTGAGATGGTTGACTGGGAACAGGCCATGGACCCGTTCATGCGCAGCAGCTACAAGATCGAGCGCATCGATCGCGCCAGCGAATACACGCGCAGAGCGATCACCGTCGCGAAGACTCCGCCGGGTTGGCCTACCTTCCTGCAAATTACGGAGGATATGTACAAACAGGAAACGACCGCGGATATCGTTTCCCAGAACAAGTTCGACGCCACCTCCGAAATTCGGCCGGACCCGGATCAGATCATGGAGGTCGCCCGGATGCTGCTCGAATCCGAAACACCGTTGATCACGGTCGGCTCGGAAATCACCAAGACCGGCGCCCAGGAGCAGATGATCGAATTCGCCGAGTTACTCGGACTACCGGTCACCGGTGGCCTGAGCGGCTTCGCCGATTTCCCCAACCACCATCCGCTATACCTCGGCCGATTCGAGCCCTTCCTGCCACAGACACGCAAGGCCGACTTCTACCTGTGTATTGGCTCGCAACTTCCCGACGAAGCCAGCTACGTGCATCGGGGACCGCCGCCGGTCAATGCGAAGACCGTGCACATGACGGTGGAGACGGACATGCTTGGCATGACCTACCCCACCGAGATGAATGTCGTCGGCAGCGCCAACGCCTGCATTGAGGACCTGATTGACGCCGTCAACAGCCTGGCGACGAAACGCCGGATCAAATCCATTCGGGATGCCCGCTATCCTGGCATTGCGCAGTTTTCGGAAGCCGCGCGGCAGCGGCTCGTGACACGAGCTCAGCGAAAATGGGAACAGGCGCCGATGACAACGGCGCGGATCTCCACCGAATTGAATGCCGTGCTCGACGACGACGCAATTATCGTCAAGGAACCGGTCTACGATTCGGACCTGTGGTTCGACGTCGGATTCGGCCACAAGATGATAATCGGCGGATCGGGCGCGGGCGTGCTCGGGTGGGCCACCGGCGCGGCACTTGGCGTCAAGCTGGCGCAACCCGACCGACAGGTCGTGGTGCTGTCCGGCGACGGGGCATTCATGTTCCAGCACAACCTGTGGGCCTTATCGCGATACGATGCGCCCATCACGATCGTGATTTACAACAATCACGCGTACAACATGACGCGGGCCTTCAGCTGGCTGGGTAAAGGTGCTCAGGCACAACAGAAAAAGGACCTGCTGAACTACCTCGGCGACCCGGACGTGGACTACACGTTGATCGCGCAAGCCTACGGCGTCGGCGCGGAAGCCGTCAGCGACCCGTCGCAGTTGAACGCTGCGTTCAAGCGGGCACTGAAGGCTAACGACGACGGCAGACCGTATCTGCTGGACGTCAGCAATGAACGCTGGGGCGCCGGCGGCGAGCTGACCTGGCACCCGGATTACTCGATCGCCAAGATGAGATCCAGTCCGACCTAAACGGATTCGGCTGAGCTTCACACCACCTGCGGACCGGTATCCGCCTGTTCGGAGCAGCCCAAATGCCGAGAAACCGGGGGAGATTGTTGATGTTTCGTCGCCTGGCCGTATCGATCACTATCGTCATCGCTATCGTCGCAGCGAGCGTCAGCCTCCAGGCCGTCGCCCAAAACTCTGACAGTTCTTCAGCCAGGCAAGCATCTGCAAACGCCGGCATCCTGCTCATCGGGGCCACGCGCGGGACCGGGCTCAGGCTCGCCAAGCTTTTGGTTGCCAGAGGTGACGAGGTGACCGCCCTGGTACGGCCGAGCTCCGATCTGAGCAATCTCGAACCACTGGGCGTGCGGCTGGTTACCGGTGACGCGCTGAATCGCGCCGACGTGGACGCGGCTTTTGCCCAAGGCCCCTACCGGGCCATCGTCAGTACGATCGGGTGTTTCCGCTGCGATCAGCCGCCTGATTACGTCGGCAACAAAAACATCATCGATGCCGCCGCCGCATCCGGCAACCGGCGCGTGATTATGATCTCGACGGTTGGCGCGGGCGATAGCAAGGAGGGGGCGCCGTGGATTTCACTGTGGTTTCTAAAAGACGTCATCGCGCTGAAAGAACAGGCGGAGCAACACCTGATCGAAAGTGGCCTCGATTACACGATCATCCGGCCGGGCGGACTGAAAGAAGCCGAGGCCACCGGGAACGGCATATTGACCGAGGACAGCACGGCCATGGGTATCATCACACGCGCCGACCTGGCCGGACTGCTGGTGCAGTGTATTGACGATAAGGAAACCATCGGCAAGACCTATACGGCGGTCGATTCTGAGATGACCTGGCCATGGGATATGTGGTCCTCTCTTTGATCGAACGGTTCGCCATGCAGATCCGGCCCAATCCGAAACACCCCGAGGCATCGGCACTGTGCCTGATGGTTTCAGTTATCGCGATACTGGCACCTGGCACCAGCGGCTGCACCGAGCCCGGAGACCCCTACGCGCAAGCACGGCACATACTGGTCCGGGCCATCGAGGAAGACGTACGGCAAACCAGTGACTATCTCGGCAAGTCCGAACTGGACCCGCGGGTCATTGCGGCGATGGAGACGGTGCCGCGACACGAATTCGTGCCGGATGAACTGCGTGGCGCCGCCTACGCAAATCGACCTTTGCCGATCGGCAACGATCAGACAATCTCGCAACCGTATATTGTCGCGATCATGACCGATCTGCTCGACCTCCCGCCCAATTGCAAAGCCCTGGACATCGGCACCGGATCCGGATACCAGGCGGCCGTGCTCGCAGAAATATGCGCCAGCGTGTACAGCATCGAAATCGTGGAGCCGCTCGGCACGCAAGCCGCCAAACGGCTCGCTCGGCTGGGCTATAACAATGTATCGGTGCGTATAGGAGATGGCTTTTTCGGTTGGCCGGAGGAGCAACCATTCGACGCCATTGTCGTCGCGGCGGTGACCGACGAACCGCCACCCGCGTTGGTAGAACAGCTGAAGCCCGGGGGCCGGATGATCATCCCGCTCTACAGCGGCATCGCTTCAGAGCAACTCGTTCTGGTTAAAAAGCATGCAGACCAGTCGATTACGACGCGCAAGATCCTGCCGGTGCGCTTCGTCCCGCTGACCGGCGATCATGAATGAGCATGTGGGCACGTCATTGGGCGTGCCGGTAACGATTTACCCTGGGTTACGATGGCGACAGCATCGCACCAACTCAGGCCTATACAGGAGCAACCCACCGTGGAAGTCGACCTTATTCTCGAGCCGAACCTGACCCCCGATCAGATCGTTGAAATCGGGCAGACTGCCGAGGGTTACGGAATTCGCGGGGTGTGGATGTCCAATTATTTTGCGCACTGGGACCCGATCACGAGCCTCGTGCCGCTTGCCGAGTCGACCGAGCGACTGCTGATGGGACCGCTGGCCATCAGTCCATTTGAGATGCACCCACTGAAAATTGTCAATGGCCTGATGACGCTGAATGAGATCGCCGACGGCCGCGCGATGCTGGCGATGGGCCCTGGCGAAGGAAACCTCGATGCCATGGGCTTGACCAAGCCGAAAAAACAGGTCGTGGCAGTGCGCGAGGCGATTGAGATCGTGCTGGCTGCCGCGCATGGCGCGCTCAACGATTCGGACCGGCCGTACCAAGGCGAGTTTTTCAGCGTGAACTACCCCTGCGCCTACGACTGGCTCAAGGCCCCGCCACCATTCATCTACGGCACGGCCTACCGCCACATGATGATGCGCATGGAAGCGCGCGTGGCTGACGGTGTGTTCCTCGGCTGCAATACCCCGGAAATGCTGGGTGCAGCGATGGAGAACATCCAGACCGGACTCGATCGCCGCGAAAAGCCGGCCGAAGATTTTCGTGTCAACACCTTTTGGGGCTGGCACATTAAGGAAGACCGGGAGGCTGCATATCGGGAATCACGCAAGGAACTGCCCTGGCGTGCCCGCAAACTCGACGGTGACATGCTGAAAATTTTCCTGGACGAAGACGAGGTCGAAATGATTACGTCAAACTTTGATAACTTCGTCCACGCCTATTTCAGCAATTCCGACGATGTGCCCGGAGTGCCGATGGAACTGCGCAACAAGCTGGCTGAGCGTCTGACGTCCACCGGCGGGCTCGAGGATCTGGATCGCGAGATCGAGCGCTTTCGCGCGTTCGAACAAGCCGGGCTGACCGAGATCGCGTTTCGCCTGCACGATGACCCGATGGACGGGCTTAAGATCATCGGGGAACGCGTCGTCGAGCAATTGCGCTGAATCGACGGCCGGCTCCGGGTGCGGCGATGCGCGCCTGATCGTTCGAAATCAGGACTTCAGCGTTACTACGATCTTGCCGCGGGCGCGCTCGGTCCGGCTGCGCTCGTGGGCTTCGCGAATCGCATCCAGGGAATACTCGCTATCGATGATCGATCGTAGTTTTCCGTCGCGCACCCAATCTGCAAGTATGGCCAGATCCGCTGCCGTCGGCGCCCATATCAGAAAATATCCACCCCTGGGTTTGCGTTCGGTCTGACCCGGGTACATGAAATCGATCCCATCGACCGGCACCAGCGTCAGATACACGCCTGCGTCGGTCAGTTTTTCCCTGGCCGCAGAGTACTTCAGCACGCCGACGGTGTCGTAGATCAGATCATAAGGCGCATCGGTCTCCAGCGGATCCTGCTGGGTGTAGTCGATGATCCGATCCGCTCCCAGTTCCCGGACCAGATCGACATTACCGGTACTACACACAGCGGTTACTTCAGCGCCGATGTTTTTGGCGATCTGCACGGCATAGGTACCGACCCCGCCCGATGCACCGATGATCAGCACCCGCTGTTCCGGTGTGAGCGCACCGAAGTTCTTTAAACCGTTCAGCGCGGTCAGCGCCGCAAGCGGTATTGCCGCGGCCTCTGCATGACTGATCTGCTCAGGCTTCTGCACCACGGTACCCGGATTTAACACGACGAATTCGGCGTAGCATTTACCAGTGCCGTTCGTCGACCGTCCAAATACTTCATCCCCCACCTTGAAGCCGGTCACGTTCGCACCGGCGCCGACAACAACGCCCGATGCATCCAGGCCAAGGATCATCGGGAACTCGTCACCGTAGCGATCGCCCATCATGCCGTCACCGATTTTCCAGTCGATCGGATTGACGCTGCTCGCATGGACTTCAACGAGCAGCTCGTCGTCGGAAATCTCCGGCTTTGGCACCTCACGAACCTCGAGCAATGACTCCGGGCCGAATGCATCAATGACAGCAGCTTTCATTTACGTACTCTCGAACGACATGTATTTTCCGGCGGGCTACACCATGCAGCCGGATGAGTTTTCGAAACAGTGACCGACGGCGTCGGAGTTTTCTAATTCTTCATCACACGCAGCACCCGCCACGGTGCGATCGGCATTTCTGTTATTTGCTCGCCGATCGCGTTGGTGATTGCGTTCGCAATCGCCTGCATCGAGCAGACGATGGGTCCTTCTCCAACTTCCTTGGCGCCAAATGGCCCATTCGGATCGATGGTTTCGACGATAATATGGTCGATTTCCGGCATCTCGAATGAGCGGGGCATCTTGTAATCCAGCCGCGACGGGTTCATGACCTGCCCGTCTTCCATGATCGTTTCCTCGTAAAGGACCTGCGACATGCCGCTGAATACCTGGCCGTCGATCTGCCCTTCGACAATGCGTGGATTCAGCGCCCGCCCGACATCATGTGCGGCCGTTACTTTTTCCACCTTGACGACGCCGGTGCCCGGGTCGACCTCGACTTCGGCAATCTGCGCGCCGAAGGACCAGGCCATCGTGCCGCGCTCCAGTGGTGAGTTATAAAAGCCGCGGCCCATAACGGAACGGCCTTCACGGCTGTGCAACGTGTCGTATACCACCTTCTTGAATTCGATCCCATCGTCGGGTTTCCCTTCCGGATACACCTTATGGTCGCGAAACACCAGGTCTGATTCAGCAACACCAAGCTGCTCCGCCGCTGTCTTGGCCAGCTGATCGCGGGCATCGGTGCAAGCGTTCTTAACCGCATTGCCTGTATTAAACGTTCCGCGCTGCGTAAACGCACCGATGTCGAACGGATCGGTATCGGTGTCGCCAGATACGACCGTAATATCATCCGGCGTAATGCCGAGTACCTCGGCCCCGATGATCGCCATGGCGGTATGCGAGCTCTGCCCCATGTCCGGCAAACCAATAAACATCGAGAGCCTACCGTCTTCGGTTACCTTGACGAAGGCCGCCGATGTATCGTGCTTGAACATACCCTTGGCGCCTGATGCCATAGCGCCAATGCCGATTCCGATGCCCTTCAGTTTTGGCAGCTTGCCGTATTTCTTTTTCCAGTTGGTTTTCTTTGCCGTTTTTTCGATGCATTCTTTCAGGCCACAACTCGCATAGTGCGTGCCATGCAGCGTCGTGTGACCTTTTTCCACCGCATTCATCAGATTGAACTCAATCGGGTCGAGTCCGAGATCGCGCGCGACCGCATCCATGTGCTGGCCCAAACCAAATTGCAGCTGAGCAATCCCGCCACCATGATGAAAATAGTAAGGAATATTATTCGTATGAATCAGCCGGCCTCGATACCTCGCGGCTTCGATCGGATACAGCGCATGCAGATAATTTGACGTTAGCGTCGTAATGATCATCTGCGATTCAATATAGGCACCGGTATCGAACAGCAGGTCGGCTTCCAGAACTTTCAGCTTGCCCTCCTTGCTGCTGCCGGAGCGTATCCGGTAGAGGACTTTGCCGCCCGCCCGGCACATGATGAACTCTTCGTCGCCGGCAGCGCGGATCCGGACCGGCCGGCCAGCTTTCCGCGACAACAGTGCCGCCAGGAAATGATGCGGCCGCGTTGCGGTGCGGCCCGTAAACCCCCCACCGGAGTTCAGCGTCAACAGCCGCACATCGCTCTGGCTGAGCCCAAACCCGGCAGCCAGACTCTTCTGGAACAACAGCGCTGACTGTGTAGGAGTCCATACAATCAGCTTGTCCGGGCGCGTGAAATCAGCGACGGCTACGTGATATTCCGCGTAGCAATTATGGGTCGGGTTCGTAATGTACTCGTCTTCGCGAACATGATCGCTGGCGGCGAAGACAGCGTCCGGATCCCCGTGATCCAGATTCACCTCCCAGGCGACATTGCCCTTGGCCTTCGCCTGCAACAAAGGCGCGTCATCCTTCATGGCGCCCTTGATGCTGTCAATCTCGGTCAGTTGCTCGTACTCAACCTTGATCAACTTAGCGGCCTGCGCCGCCACGGCCTCGTTGGACGCGGCCACGGCCGCAACCTCGTGGCCGACATGAAGCACCGTATCTTCCGGCATCAGCGGCTGATTGATACCGATTTTGATGCCGGCGGCATCCTCCGGCGTAACAATCGCTTTGACGCCCGGAAGCGCAGCAGCTTCGGAGATGTCGATGTTTTTGATCCGTGCGTGCGCATGCGGACTGCGGACAACCTTGCCGGCCAGCATTCCAGGCAGACGAATATCGTCGGCATACAGCGAACGGCCGGTAACCTTGTCGACGCCGTCGAGGCGCGACCAGTTTTTTCCGACGACGCTTAGATCATCCTTCGCGGTTGCCATCTTGGGCTTGCTGCTCCCTCATTGTTCTCGCCGCCTGCCGCACGGCTTCCTTAACCTTGATGTGCCCGGTGCAGCGGCAGATCGCCCCGGCCAGAGCCTCGCTGATCTCATCTTCGCTGGGCTCAATCGTCGTATCCAGTAACGCTTTGGCCGTCATGATCAAACCGGGGATGCAGAACCCGCACTGGACCGCGCCATGCTCCAAAAAGGCTGCCTGTACCGGGTGGAGTTCACCGCCCTGCTCCAAACCCTCGATCGTCGTGACCGAACGGCCGTCCCATTCCACCGCCAATGAAATGCAACTGAGCACGGCCTGGCCGCGTTCACCGTTGACCGTGCAAACACCGCAACTACCAGCCGTGCAGCCGCGTTTCGTGCCAGTCAGCGCAACGTCATTGCGCAGCACGTCAAGCAAGGTATCGTTCGGCGATACAGCCAGTTCGTACTCGTCGCCGTTGACGGTCAACGTGATCAGTTTCTTGCGCATGTGCGTATCCAATTGACGACCGATAAGTGCATGGCTATTGTGCTCTGAGCTCCTGCAACGCCTCGCGGACCATGGCCCTGACCAGGCGACGCTTATAACCCGATGGTGTATACAAATTTGTCACTTCGCCGAGTGCCGGCCGCGCCGACTGGGCTGCAGCCTCAATGGCATCATCGGTCAGTCCGGACTCAACCAGAATTTGCTCGGAGTCGGTCAGGCGTTTCGGCTCCGGTCCGACCGAGCCCATAACCAGCCGGGCCTCCTCGACCTTGTCGTTGCTGCCGCCGATCGCTGCGGCAAAACTACCCGCGGCGAAGTCCAGGCCCTCACGCAGTGCCAGCTTGGCGTAGACGGTTCGCGCCGATACCGGATAAACGATAACGGCAATGACGATCTCTCCCGGCTGCAGCACCGTGTGATCTATGCCGTCATCCTGATAGAACTCCAGCATATTGACTTCACGCTCACCGGCAGCGCTGGCGAGAATCACGCTCGCTTCCATGACCATCAGGATCGGCGCAGTATCCGAGCTGTTCAGCGCGTGACACTTATCTGCCGTTTTGATCACGTGACACAGATCGCAGTCGGTCTTGAAGCAGCCTTCGCGGGTATCCCGCCAGTTTTCGGACTGGTTCGTGTACCAGCAGCGCGTATCCAGACAGATGTTGCCGCCGAGCGTTCCGAAATTACGCACGTGCAATGAGGCCACCGACTGAATCGAATCGCGCAGCGCCGGGAAACGCTCGGACAGCAATGGGTTACGGGCTAACTCGGTCAGCGTACACCCCGCCCCGATCCGCAGCCCGCCGTTCGGCAGTTCCTCGATCTGCTTCAGTTCTTCCAAGCCATTCAGACTGACCAGGTATTCCGGCGCTTCCAAGCGGAATTTCATGTTCATCAGCATGTCGGTTCCGCCGGACATGATCCCGGCCTTGTTACCGTGCTCGGCAAGCAGCGCCAGCCCCTCGGCGAGACTCCGCGGTCTGACGTATTCAAATTGGGGTAATTGCATATCGGGGTATTCCAGCGCAACCGGTGGGCAGGAGCTAATGCTATGCCATGGATTCTAACCGGCTCCAGAGCCGCCGCACAGCTATCCGCTTGGAGAATGCGCTGAGCGGCACCCGGGGTTTCCTCACCAGTAAGGTTCCAGGAACAGCTCGCAGCTGTCTTTCAGGCTGCGGCCACCCGTCTCCCGGATCGGGACCATCGCGTGCCACAGCGCCTCGTCCAGATCGTTGCACCGCCAGACACAGGTCCCGCGGTTGGCGCTGTCAGCCAACAGAAATGGCTCGCCCCGCAGCTCGGCAGGCGCATCGCGTTCGGCACAACTTTCAGCGCTATACACTCCGCCGCCGCCGATATAGCTGCCTCCGGATGCATCCCACTCTTCTTGTGTCGCATAACGCTGGCCACAGTCTGCTGCGGCCGACTCGGCGGTCCAGCCGCGTCCACTGAAATCCTGGCAGAACGTCGCACCGGACGGGCCAAAATAAAGGATACAACTGCCCACCGTCGAACTGCGCGCGGACGGTTCGTCACATGCGGGCGTGATACGCGGAAACATAGCAGCCTGCGACCACAGAGCAGCCGTTGTCACCCAACGAACCATTGCGTCGACCGCGATCAGTTTGCAGCTCTGCACACCCTGGAACCAGTCGCCGTCCTCATAGTCCCACGGAACCTTGACCGACGGTGCCTGAATACTGAGAAATTTTGAGCCGTCCTCGTCCCGCCCGGGCCGAATGAAATCATCGACAGCCGATGGCAGCCACTGCGCACCGGCGCCCATGACTTCATCGTCCACAAACCGCAGCGGCGTACCACGGGACTCGAACTCACGCCGCTCGTCCTCAGACAACGCGGCCAAAGCTGCCCGGTAGGTAAACTCGTTGATATCCCGGCAACTTCTGGTCGGCCCGCTAAGTTCCAGTCCGAACAGATCATTGACCCGGTCGCGATGGATCATCTTGCAGGAGACGGCCGCTTGCATTGCATCGCCGTCTACTTCGACCGTCTGCACTAGTGAAGCAACCGTCACTTGCTTGGTGGCAGGGTCCGTGGCCATCTGTTCCATATTGAAGCGGCTGCCGCGGGCGCGGTCGACGACGATCGCGAAATCATCGCCGTCAGAATTGGTCAGAATTAATTGTGCCGTCACACACAGCTGCTGGTTATAACCCCCGTTGGCGATCAGATCGGCAATGACGGGGCTGGAAGGGTCCAGCTCGGCTACGGCGGCACTCGGTGGCCGGTCGCAGGCGGCAATCACCAGGCCAGCGATGCTGCATACAACAGATTTTTTGATAAATTCGTTCACAGCTGACTGCCTATGATAGCCCCTTTCAGGTCGTCTTATGGTCCCGGATCAAAGTCATCGGTAGCCTTGGCCTGCTCGGGCAGGAACACTTGACGTTTTGGCGTGAACGGCGCCGCTAGCAAACGCGCGATTACCTTGTATCGGGGTCGGCGATTGATCATGACACCGTTCTTTTTATTAGTCAGTATCCGATCGACTAAGTACACCGCTGCGTCGTCGGGGGTGTCGGCCAAAATATTGTAGGTGCGCTCCACCGACTCTGGTGTCTGTACGGATGTATCGTAACCTTCGCGCAGCATATCCGTCACGATCATACCGGGATTCATCTGGCCGACGATGATTTTCGTGTCACGGAGTTCACGCGCCAGCGCTTTCGTAAAATAATCCACGCCGCGCTTGCTGGTGCCATAGATCGCCATGCCGGCACGCCATAGTCCCGTACGCCCGAAGCCGCTTAGGTTGTAAATCGCACCATAGCCCTGCTCCAGCATTCCGTTGACCGCGACGTGGCAGCCCTGCATCGATCCAGTCAGATTCGTGCCTATCACTTCTTTTATCTGCTCTGGCGGTTGCCGCCAAAGCAAATGCGTACCATGCGATTGCCCGGCGTTGTTGATCCAGATATCAATCGGCCCGTGATCCACCGAGGCCCGGTTCCACAATTGACGGAGCTCTGACAATTCCTGGACATCGCAGGGAATCCCCTTAACGCGGTCAGCAATACCATCTGATCCAAGTGAATCGATGGCCCGCTTGCAGGCACCTTCAGTTCGACCGCTCACGATGACACAGTGTCCGCGTCGCACGAACTCCTTGGCCAGGGCCAGACCGATGCCCCGTGTACTGCCAGTGATAACAACCGTCTTCATCCAATACACCCCGTCACACTGGCGATCGACAAATCGACCGCGAAGTCATCGTTCCTTTCCATCGACGCTCGGTTCGAAAACCTCCACGCGCAGACCGGCCGGCGAGTAAACCGCCGCCGCGTGGCCCGAGCCGAAGATTGTCTGAATTAAGCCGTAGTGTCGAACCGCCGCTCCGGCCTGTCCAGCGCGTTCAACAAAAGCCTCCAATGAGTCCACCTGAAACCGGCAATGCAGTGCGCCAAGTGCCGGGGCCTTCGCGAGTGGAAATCGATCCGTCCCGGCCAAACCTTCGTACTGAACGAGTTCCATGCGCCCGAAGATTTCAGCCTCCCGACCCATCAACCGCATGATCAGCGTTGAGCCCTTCGGTAACCCCACCGCCTGTTCAATAGCTGGCCCGGTAATTCGATGATGCATCAATTCATCCAGATCGAACAATTCTGTGTAAAACGCGCCCTCGACCTCAGCATCGGGCACGATTACGACAAACGAAGTTACGGCCCCATAGCCAGAGTCGGACAAGCGGACGTCCCAACCGAGCACTTCGATCAACACGACGTTGGTATCGTCATGGGCCGGCATCTGAGCCTCGAGCACATGCAAATCATCCACATCGTATTCGCTGATTGGAGCGCGAAACCGGTATCCATCCGATTCCAGCTCGGCGTAACGCGCCGGCATGTCGCGGCAATGGACATCGAGGCTTTTCGGCACCAGATCGATCGTTGCGGCACCCCGGCGCACCGGCGGGTCGGGTTGGTCAAACTGGACGAGGTGCAGCCAGCCCGCGCCAGCGCCGGGGGTGCGAATCAGTGCCTGGTCGGCAATCCGGTCCGCTGGGAGCTCCCAAAGGATTCCCAATCCGGTGTCCGGACCGGTTTGGCGAGCGACGACGTCCAGCCCAAACCGCCCACTCCACAGTTTCAGTGCGTCGTCTAAATCGGCGACGCCGATGGTGATGTGTTTGATCGCGTCTGTCATACAAAATGGCCGATGTCCGTGCTGTTCTATAATACTGACCTAACTAATGACAGCCTGTTGTGGGCTGCAAACGACACCACTAGCGGACTGACAAAACTCCAATCGCGTGCTCCAGGACCGATGCATATGCCAACAAAAACACAGCAGCACAACAATCGAGTTGTCCTCACCGCGCCACTAGCCGGTGCCCCTAGTCCTGAGGATTTCAAGACTATCAGTGAACCGATGCCCGAACCGGACAACGGCGAAATGCTGATCCGGCATATTTACCTGTCGTTGGACCCTTATCAACGATCGATGATGGCAGGCCGCCACGGAGCGGCTGCACCACTTGGCGAAGGCGAGATGCCCGACGGTGAAATCGTCGGGCAGGTTGTTCGTTCCCGCCATCCGGAATTTGCCGCCGGCGAATACGTGCGGCATTTCGGTGGCTGGCAGAATTATTCCCTTTCGGACGGAACGCAGACTTTTGCAGTGAATCCAGAACAGGCGCCACTGTCCACCTTCGTGGGCGTGCTTGGCATGCCCGGACTGACTGCGTATGCAAGCATGGTCGAACTTGCCGACGTGCAGGCTGGCCAAACCGTGTTGGTTTCTGCCGCCCACGGGCCGGTTGGCTCCATGGTCGGTCAGATTGCCATGCAAAAGGGCGCGCGAGCGATTGGGATCGCGGGCTCCGATGAAAAGTGCCAGTTGGTCGTCGATGAACTTGGTTTCAGTGCCTGCATCAATTACAAGGACAAGCACTACCCCGGTTCACTTGAAGATGCGTTGCCAGATGGCGCGGATATTTACCATGATAATGTTGGTGGCAACATGCTGGCCGATGCGCTATCAGTGTTGAAGAACTATGGCACCGTGATCCTGTGCGGCCTGATCAGCCAGTACAACGATCCGTCGCAGGCGGTCGGTCTGAATCTCGCGAGCGTGATACTCAAGCGCGCGGTCTTAAAAGGCCTGGTCGTATACGACTTCGAAGACCGGCGCCAGGAGTTTTTGGACATGATCGCGCCCTGGGTTAGGGATGGCACGATCAAATACCTCGAGGATCGCGTCGACGGCCTGGAACTCGCGGGATCACAATTTACACGTCTGATGAGCGGGCAAAATGTCGGAAAAGCGCTGGTCGTTATCGGGCCTGAGACAATATAGGCGCAACGTAAAAAAGCCACCGGGTTGAGGATGCGGGGGAAAACAAAATGATCAACGGCCTGAACGGCGAACAGTCCGCACACGCAGAACAGTTACTTTCGCTGATGGAGGAGCGTCAGCAATTCTTCCTGAACACGGTCGAGCGATTCAACGGCAGCCGAGAAACAGAAACCAGGGTTTTCGACGAGGACAAGGCTTTGCACGAGGTTTCGGTCGCGCGCGGTGAGGTCATCGAGAAAGCCGGCTGGTATACCAATCGAATGAAAAAAGCCGATCCTCCCTACGTGCCGGAAATGTTGTGGGGCCAGTATTTCGAAATGGATTTCCATCCGCGAACTCCGCTGCTTGGACAGCTGCATGCCACGATTTATTTCGCCTATCTGACGGATGGGACCAGCGTGATTGCCGGCTACATGGACTATACGCCGGCTAGCTGGATTGACGAGGACATCGCCTATATGAAAGCAACGGTCGATCGAGTGATAGAGGAAAACGGCCACGACGTCGAGCACTTTCGCCAGATGCTGTACAAGGACTATCACAAGGACATTTTGCGTGCTGCTTGTATTGGCGCGGCTTTCTATGCCCGCCCGATGCTCGAAATCAATACGAAGAACTTCGCGTTTGTCGCCGACGCACACACGCGCTTCGTCAACGCTTTCCTGGACGTTCTCGACCGCCGCAAGGATGAACCATTCACCGACCAGGACATTGAAAACCAATCCGCCATGCGGCGACGTTGGCTCGAAGACCACTTGTTCTCCGATCCGTTTACCATGAATGTCGTCCCGTACAAGGTCTGGTCATTTGCCGACGCGCCCCCAACCGTCTGTTTCTGATGCAGCCGGCAGCCCTCTGAACAATCGGAAAGGAAGCAGTCGTGACCGCTGACCGAAACCGTTGCTGGCGGGTCGCGCGGCATCTTCATCCAGGTGAGCCGTTCAGCGCGGAGCTTTTCGAATGGCGTGACGAAGCCGTTTCCGAACCGGCCGACGGCGAATTTCTGGTCCAGACGATATGCCTGGCGCCGGGCCCGGCACAACGCGGTTATCTCGACGAAGGCCACGGACGATTGCTGGAAAGCGTCGCGGTCGGCGATGTCATGCGCGGTCGCGGCGTGGGTCAGATTGTTGCTTCACGCAATTCCGAGTACGCGGAAGGCGAAATATTCCTGGGCTCGCTCGGCTGGCAGGACTACTCCGTGCAGCGGCCCCGCGGGAAAGAATTTGTATTCAGCACCAAAACAATCGCGCGGCCAGTCCTTCCTCTGTCCACACAACTTGGGGTTCTCGGGCAGGCCGGCGTCACCGCTTACTTCGGACTACTCGAGGTGGGTGCATTGAAACAAGGCGATAGCGTACTGGTCACGGCCGGCGCCGGCGGCGTCGGATCTGTCGCGGGTCAGCTAGCCGGGATCAACGGCGCGGACACAACCGTTGGGACCGCGAGCACCGACGAAAAATGCGCGTGGATGTGCGATGAACTCGGCTATGACGCAGCGATCAACTACCAGTCCGAAACAATCGATGAGCGCCTGAACGAGCTGTTTCCGCAGGGCATTGACGTAATATTCGATAATGTTGGAGGGGAAATTCTCAATACGGCCCTCGCGCATCTTGCGTTTCACGCCCGCGTCGTCATTTGCGGGTTCATTGCTACCGATTACGCCATCGAACCACTGAACGGGCCAATCAATTACCGGCACCTGCTGTACAAGCGCGCGCGCATGGAAGGATTCGTATCGTTCGACTACTGGGACCGTTACGCCGAAGCAGAACAGGCGCTCGCTGGCTGGTACCGGAACGGCCAGCTTTTAAATAGCGAGGATATCGACGAAGGCCTGGAGAAAATGCCAGACGCCGTGGCTAGTTTGTTCACCGGCGGCAATCGAGGTGTCAAAATCTGTCGCGTGGCACCGGATCCGGATTGGCTGCCCAGTGAATGATCCAGGATGATTCGTTACCTTCAAAGCATGCGCTCAGATAAATATACGGTAGATAACGGATCGTTCGACCACGAATTTGATGATCGGCGGACCTAGGTTTTATGTGTGGGATCGGTGGAATAATTTCGCTTGGTGACGCCTCAGGGCTGCCGTCTCGCCTGGAGGCGATGAGCCGCAGACTACGGCACCGCGGGCCCGATGACGAAGGGTTTGCCTTGATCGGTCCGGACCGGCAAGCCCGTGTCTATTCTGGGGAGAGAACCGTGCCGGCCCTGCGCCAACAGTTACCGCCCCTGGCAGCTGCGCTTAACTCGAACCCGCGGATCGGGTTGTGTCACCAGCGCTTTGCGATCATTGACCCGACGGTAGCCGGTCACCAGCCCTGGTATGACGAACAGGCCGAGCTCCTGCTGGTCTTCAATGGCGAGATTTACAATTACATTGAACTGAGAAAGGAATTACAAGCAACCGGTCATGGGCCGTTCGTGTCTGAGTCCGATACAGAGGTGGTCGTCGCTGCCTATCGCGCCTGGGGTGTTGGCTGTTTTGAACGGTTCAATGGATTTTGGGCTTTGGCGTTCGTTGATTTGTCGAACTGGCAGGTGATCGTCAGCCGCGATCGGTTCGGAAAAAAGCCCCTATACCTTTACAGGGATAAACACGCTATCGCGTTTGCCTCGGAGATTCGCGCTATTTTCGCTGCGAGTGGACGCGACCCCGGTTCATTTCACGTCGATCGGGATGCAGCCGCACTTTACTTGCTCTATGACCGCCGCAATACGTTGCGAGACTGCATGTGGGAAGAGATTGAGATGCTACCGCCGGCGAGTTTTTCCATTATTGATCTAAAGACTGGTCGGGAGAAGGTGCAAACATATTGGAATCTGAATTCTGTGCGACGCTCGGAGAGCGAACTGCCGCTCAGCAGAGCAATCGAGGAGTTCAGCGGGCACTTGAGTGATGCAGTAAACATCCGATTGCGTGCTGACGTTCCGATAGCCGCAAACCTCAGTGGCGGTATGGACTCAAGTTCGATTGTGGCACATGCACAGAATAGTCTCGGGCCAGATAGAAAGCTCGAAACGAATATTATTCATTACCGTGATGCGCCGGAGCTGGACGAGCGTGTTTTCGCGACAGCCGTCGCAGAGAAAGTAGGCTCGAACCATACCGAGTTGGAAATCTCATCGGAGCAGACTTGGGAACACATGGCGGAGCTAATCGAGGCGTTCGAGGAGCCCGTTCATTCAGCCGCTTTCATGACGCAATGGCTTGGGTGGAAGGCAATTCGGGATCAGGGCACGAAGGTCATTTTGCATGGCGCTGCCGCGGACGAAATGTTCGCAGGCTACACATATCATTCCCAACTCGAAGATTTTGCATCATTAAATTCGTTGGACTTGAGGCAATATTTTCGTGGGTGCCCGATATGGAATATCCGGGCTCAACTACGCGCCGCCAGGTCATTTGGCAGAGGGTGGGTATGGCCGGCCGTATCAAATCCGCTGCGAAAACTCGCCGGCCTTCCCGACCGGCGCCGGTTCAATCGAGATTATGATCCGGGCCTTTTCCAACGTTGGTTTGATCCCGGATTTGTTGAGGACGCTGGAAAAGTACTCGGTACGTTCAACAGAAGATTTTTAGAGGCCGATCAAAACCTGGCCAGCCGTATGGAGGCCGACGTGAATTGGCTACGGGTGCCGTTTTGGGTTAATGCGATGGACAAGAGCATGATGCAGATCCCCGTCGAAGTCCGTATGCCGTATCTGGATCATCGCTTGGTAGAGTACGTTTTTAGCTTGCCGGTTTCCTACCTGTATCGGGACGGGTGGACAAAGTACATTTTGCGTCGTTCCATGCAGGGTTTGCTGCCGGATTCCGTAGTCTGGCGAAGGCAAAAGATGGGGTTTACCGTCCCGAAAGAGCGATGGCTTCGCCAACACAAGGAAATGTTGACTGCGTCATTGACGGATAACAATGAATCACTGAAGGCGTTTATAAACGTGGACCGGATGCACGATGATCTATCTTCAGTTCCTACGGACATCTTATGGCGCTCGGCCAACTTCGCGAAATGGCTCGAGATATTCCGTCCGATGACATGAATACTGCCGGGCCATTCATAAACGTCGATTTTGATCCGTCAGACGGGGACTTTCTCGGCCAGCCTATTCGCGGGCTGTTACTGGCCGCGTAAATATCCATGCAGTTTGCCGATATCTTCCTGCGTATAGCTGAACAGGGCCTGGCCCGACAGGACCAGAAAACGGGGGCGATGCCGCCCGGGCATAACGGGCCGTACCTGGATCCAGAAACTCCGGTTCGCAACACCGCGCACTGGATTCAGACTTATCTGGCAGCCGATCGCATGACGGGAGATCGGAAGTTTCTCGAGGCTGCGAGAGCGTGCGCCGACTATCTGGTGGGGCCTGTCGTGCCGAAAACCGGGGCTGTTTACCAGCACAGATCAAAGCAGGGAAAGGACTCGTGTAATGGGTTGATCGGCCCTGCATGGACCATTGAGGGACTGTGTGCGGGCTATGATGCCTTTGGAGATCGGCGTTACCTTGATGCTGCCACTCAGTATTTTCTTGCCCATCCGTTTTCTCCGTCCACCAAGCGTTGGAGCCGGGTGGAACCGGACGGGGAAATCCTGACCGAAGACATGACATTCAATCATCAGTTGTGGTTCTGTATGGCCGGCGCGCTGCTCTGGAAAAGTGATCTGTCCGAGGCGATCGCGACGGTTAATGTGTTCATGGATGACATCGGCGATAATCTTTCTATTGCATCCAACGGTAGAATCGCGCACTCGATTGTCACCGGGCGTTCGTCAATAAAAAGGCAGGTAAAGCGAATATTGAAGCCGGGATTTCGCAAGGCGGAGCTACAAAGGGAGGTCGGTTACCATGCATTCAATCTCTATGCATTTGCCGTTCTGCGTACACTGCTTCCGGGGAAAGCTTTCTGGTCATCCGGGCCGATGAAACTTGCCTGCGCATACCAGGGCAACCACGAATTTGTTTCGTTAATTGACCAGAGCCCCTACGGTTTTGCATACAACCCTCCGGGCTTTGAGATTCCATTCATCAACGATGTCTTTAGTTGGCCGGAATTATCTGAATCGTCAGACGAGCAGTGGCTGAGCCGGCAACTTGACCGTGTTCTGGATCCGGGAACGGCGATGCTTAGTCGAAACAATCCTGATAGCGAAACATTAACCGCACGTATTTATGAATGCGCCAGATTCCCGGAACGGCTATTTGCGTTACCGGTTGAATCATTGAGCCGGTAGTAACAGGAGTCCGAATAGGACGATGCTTTTCAGCGTTATTATTCCAAACTACAATGGCAGCCGGTTCATCCCGCCTTTATTCGAGAGCCTGTCCGGGCTGACGGATCCGGGTGTTGATTATGAATTCCTGATTGTTGATAACGGATCGACGGATGACTCACTGTCGTTGATTGAGTCGCATGGGGCAAAATTACGCAATTTCCGACTGCTAAGTTATACCGAGAAGCTAAGTTCTTATGCTGCTCGAAACTATGCTGCCCGAAACGCTGTTAGTCTATACTTGGTCTTCACGGATGTTGATTGTCGGCCCAAAGCGGATTGGCTGACGCGAATCGTTTCGCATAGTGAATTGCTGGAGGCCGGTGGCCTGCTAAGCGGCAATGTCCATTTATGCCCGGCGGGAGACGAATTGAATCTCTACGGCATGTGCGACAGCTTGTTTTATTTAAATCAGTTCCATTATGCAAAAACAATGCATGGTGCAACAGCCAATCTCGCGGTTCCACTAGCGACCTGGAGGAATGTTCAGGGTTTCTCTGAAGTGGAGTCCGGTGGCGACATTGATTTTTGTGAACGGGTGATTCAAAACGGTGCCGAGTTCAGGTTTGACCCCGATTTGATTGTCGATCATCCTGCCCGCGAGAGTTTCGAGGATTTGAGAACCAAGGCTATGCGCCTGGGTCGTGGAACGGCGGAAATCGCTCTTCGAACCGGTTCCAGAAAGCTCTATTGGAAGGCAATGAGCAAGGCGCTGATCGGAATAGTGTTCCCGCTACATCAAATTCGCCGTGTGTTTGCGTTCTGGACGCAAGAAAAGCCACCGCTATCCGTTGCCCTACCATTATTAGGTTTATCTATCCGCATGGGCTGTATCCAGAGGTGGGCGACTGTCACAGCGCTCACGCCTGCAAGGGCTGATACATGAAGACCAGCGTAGTGGCAATAGTGCAGAATCTCGAGCAACCGAGGGAGCGACGGCGCGTTCGCGCCATGGCTCGACATGGTTTTCGCGTTCGGGTCTACGGATTTTACCGTGAGCTTTATGGGAGCAAACAGATCCATCCAGACATCGAAACTGTGAATTTGGGTAATCCGGGCTTTCACGTCAGCGTTCGTCGTATTCTCATTTTGTTCAACGCGGCTCGAAAGATTCGAAAACTCGAGAGGGGCAGACACGTCAGTTTCATATATTGCTTCGGATTCGATAGTTTACTGATCAACTACCTGGCGTTTCCCCACAAGCTGCCTTTTGGTTATGAAATAAGCGATTTGATTTTCTGGAAAGGCATGAGCACCTTCGCAAATATTCTCTGTTATGTAGAAGACTTTTTTTTGCGGCATGCTTCAATAATAACGTTGACGAGTCCATTCTTCGAAGAGGAATTAGCTTCGCGCGTTCCGCAGATTGATCAGAAATTTCTCGTCCTTGAGAATAAGATTCCGCCGGAAATCATATCAAGCCTTTTGCAGCCTAAGCTGGAGCCCTACCCATTCCAACAAGGCCGACTGAGAATCGGGTTCATGGGTAAAGTTAAGTACATTGACCTGTTCAAGCGGATAATCGATGGGGTCGCCGAGCGTTCAGATTCCCTTGAACTACATATTTTTGGCCACAGTCTTTGGCTCGATGAAGTAACGGAATACGTCAGTAAATATAACAACATTTTCTATCACGGCGCCTTCGAAAACCCGGAAGACCTTCCAAAGGTATTTTCAGCAATGGAGTTGAGTCTAATTGTCTATGACTCCAGCGATTACAATGTCAGGGTAGCAATCCCAAACAAACTATTTGAGTCAATATACTTTCGTGTACCAATATTAGCGTCCGTCAATACCGCCTTGGGAAAAAGAGTGCAGCAATGGCAAGTGGGTTTTACCATTGATGACCAGAGTCCAGAAGCAATTGACCAATTTCTTGAGTCAGTCACCAGGGAAGATTTGACGTCAGTACGTCAATCTATGGACAAGCACGGCACGGAAAATCTGATAGTTGACATGCAGCCACTTTTTCAACGTATTGAAAACGTTGTAGCCTGAGTATTCAGAAACCTGCGAGAAACGAGGAATTCACGTGGCGATTGGTATCCCGAAGGTAATGCTAAGCGAGGAGCAAATTTTGCAACGCGTGGACGAACTGGCGGCAGAGATATCGACAGACTACGCGGACAAGGGAGAGATGGTTCTCGTCGGCGTACTGAAAGGCGCGTTCATATTCCTGGCCGACCTGGCGCGCCGCTTGACCATACCAAGGCGCATTGAATTTATAGCCGTAGCAAGCTACGAACATGGCAGCGTACCAACCGGCGCGGTGAGGCTTGTCATGGACGTGCGTGCGAGTGTTGAGGGCAAACATGTGCTTATTGTCGAGGACATCGTCGACACCGGCCACACGCTGCACTATCTGATCGACATGCTGAAAACTCGAAATCCGGCCTCTGTTCGTACCTGCTCCTTACTTCACAAGGAGCACAACACCGACGTCGATATTAATATCGATTATCTTGGGTTCAGTATCGGCGACGAATGGGTCGTGGGCTATGGCCTCGACTATGCCGAACAGGGCCGCAGCTTTCCCTACATAGGTTCGGTGCGACCCGACGATCAGTAGCTCGTCATCGACACACCCGCACCGATTGGTAGTGGTTCACGATCCGTTGGATGGGTATAGTGTGATCAACTTTCTTGAAAATAATCAGGGCATTGGCGGTGCGGCAAACGGGCTGCTGGAGTCATAAAGAGGAATGGGACGCCTTACAACACATGTTTTGGACGTAGCCAGCGGAAAGCCGGCCAGCGGCATGAAGATTACGCTCCAGGAGATCGACGGCGACAGCCGGCGCGAGGTCTGCGAGATCACGACAAACGCCGACGGCCGCTCCGATGAGCCACTCCTCGACGGGGACGCCTTCCGAATCGGGGTCTGGGAACTCGCCTTCAACGTGGCCGATTATTTCGTCGCCACGGGCGTCGCCATTTCGTCGCCGCCGTTTCTCGACGTCGTCCGGATTCGTTTTGGCATTTCGGCAAGCGACGAAAACTATCACGTGCCCCTGCTCGTAACGCCCTGGAGTTATTCCACCTACCGCGGTAGCTGAGCCATGCCCGCCAACGGCAACGACACTGCGGCGATTCGCTTCCTCCTGGACGGGGATGTGCATGTCGTGCGCGATGTCTCTCCTACGACGACGGTACTCCAATATCTTCGTGACCACATTAAGCGCTGTGGCACGAAGGAAGGCTGTGCGGAGGGAGACTGCGGCGCATGTACGGTCGTGCTGGCAGACCTGGTCGACGATGAGTTGCGATACCGGGCAACCAATTCCTGCATCCAGTTCCTGCCGACCATCGACGGCAAGGCGCTGCTAACGGTGGAAAGCCTGAAAGTTCTGAACGGCGGGCGCCTGCATCCGGTCCAGCAGGCCATGGTGGAATGCCACGGTTCCCAATGTGGCTTCTGCACGCCGGGGTTTGTCATGTCCCTGTTCGCTTTGTATCAGACGATCGATGATCCCGACGATGCGGAGATCGGCTACGCAATTGCCGGGAACCTGTGCCGGTGTACCGGCTACCGGCCGATACTCGCAGCCGCACGGCGCATGTATGCAGTGGACAGCAAAAACAATGCCGCCTGGGAACAGCAACTGAAGAAACAGCTCACCGCGATCCGGGTTACCGCGGAGAAGCACCTTGTAAATTCCGACGGTCATTACACAGCCCCAAGCAGCATCGACGAACTCACCGCTCGTCTCGCCAGCGCGCCGGAGTCCACGATCCTGGCAGGCGGGACTGACGTAGGACTCTGGGTGACCAAGCAACTCCGGGATCTCCCGGAGATCATCTATCTCGGAAACGTGCAAGAACTCGGCCGCATCAATCAGACCGACGACTATCTCGAAATCGGTGCGAGCGTGTCGCTGACCGATGCTTTTGCCGCGCTGCTTCAGGAGTACCCGGACCTGGAAGAGATCGTCCGGCGGTTTGCATCGCCGCCGATCTGCAACAGCGGCACCCTGTGCGGTAATGTCGCGAACGGATCTCCGATCGGCGATTCCATGCCGGCCCTGATCAGCCTGGGCGCGTCAGTGGTCCTGCGCAAAGGCACCGACACCCGGATCCTGCCGATGGAGGATCTGTATCTCGACTATCAGCGCAAAGACCTGGCACCGGGTGAATTCGTCTCAGCCGTGCGCGTGCCCCGGCGGCGGGATGGTCAGTTGTTCCGGTCCTACAAGATTTCGAAGCGATTCGAGCAGGACATCTGCGCGGTTTGCATGGCCATCTGTGTGGATCTCGTGGACGGGCGCGTCGATGCCGCCCGCGTGGCTTATGGCGGCATGGCTCCGGTCCCGAAACGGGCGGAACAATGCGAAAAGGCGCTGACCGGTGCCGCGTGGAATCAAACTACGGTCGAGAAAGCGATCCAGGCTTTATCCCGGGATTTCCAGCCAATCACTGACGTACGTGCGACCGACGACTACCGGCTCCGGGTGGCGGGCAACCTGCTGCGCCGGTTTTTTGCCGAGACCGATCAGCCGGATCAACCGGCGACGGTTTGGAATTACGCGGCTGGTTGAGCCATGAACGACGTGACGGAAACCAGAAACACGGTCGGTGCCGCCGCGCCCCATGAAAGCGCGCACCTGCACGTCAGTGGCGGGGCCCGCTATACCGACGACATTCCCGTACCCGACGGCACGCTCCATGCCGCCATCGGTTACAGCGCGCGGGCCCACGCCCGGATACAGCGCCTGGACCTGGGCCGGGTCGAAGCCGCGCCGGGCGTAGTCGCGATACTGAGCGCGGCCGACATTCCCGGGGACAACAATCACGGACCCGTCGTACACGATGACCCGATATTCGCTGCAGAGCTCGTGGAGTACGTCGGCCAGTCGCTGTTCGCTGTTTTGGCCACGACGCAAGAGACGGCCCGGCGCGCGGCGAGACTGGCATCGGTGGAGTACATCGATCTGGAGCCAGTGCTCGACATCGATACCGCGATGGCGCAGCAGTCCTTCGTGCTTCCAACCAGGACATTGGCACGGGGCGAGCCCGCCGCCAGGATCAAATCGGCCGGTCACCGGCTTAGCGGCGGCCTGTCCATCGGCGGTCAGGATCATTTCTACCTGGAAGGCCAGGTTGCGCTCGCGGAGCCCGGCGAGGACGACACGATGGTGGTGCACAGTTCCACCCAGCACATCAGCGAGGTTCAGCGACTCGTCGCCGATGCGCTGTGCCTTAAGGCGACGGACGTCCTCGTCCAATGCCGCCGCATGGGAGGCGGGTTTGGCGGCAAGGAAACCCAGGCAGCGCTGATCGCATGCATTGCCGCCCTCGGTGCATGGAAGACCAGGCTGCCGGTCAAGCTGAACCTTGATCGGGACGACGACATGCACATTACCGGCAAGCGGCACCCATTCCAGGTGTCCTATGAGGTCGGCTTCGATGACGCGGGGCACATCGAGGGAGCGCGCCTGACGCTTGCATCGAATTGCGGACGTTCGGTGGACCTGTCCGACGCGATTAATGCGCGTGCGATTTGCCATGCCGACAATTGCTATTACTTGTCGGACGTGGAAATCGTGTCGTATCGCTGCAAGACGAATACGCAATCCCACACGGCATTCCGGGGATTCGGCGGCCCTCAGGGCATGCTGCTGATCGAATGCTTGATTGACGATATTGCCCGGTACCTCGGCAAGGACCCACTGGAGGTGCGCCGGGCGAATTTCTATGGCCAGGATTCCCGGAACGTCACGCCCTACGGCATGACCGTTGAGGACAACATCATCGAACGCATCGTCGACGAGGTTGAAACCACCACCGGTTATCAGGAGCGTCGGAAGGCAATTGCGGAATTCAACGCGCGGAACGACATACTCAAGCGAGGCATCGCACTGACGCCGGTGAAGTTTGGCATTTCGTTCATGTCGACCCACCTGAACCAGGCGGGAGCACTGATTCACGTCTACACCGACGGCACCATCCTGCTGAATCATGGCGGCACCGAGATGGGTCAGGGCTTACACACGAAGGTCGCCCAGGTCGTTGCCGAAGAATTCCAGGTAGGTCTCGACCGCATCCGTTGCACCGCGACGGATACCAGCAAGGTGCCGAATACCTCCGCGACGGCGGCTTCATCGGGCAGCGACCTGAATGGCATGGCTGCCCAGGCGGCGGCGGTCAAAATTCGGGATCGTCTGATTGCGTTTGCAGCGGAGAAATATGGCGTTGATCGAGCTGCGGTGATCTTCGATGCTGGCACGGTGACCATCGGCAGCAAAACGCGGCTAACTTTCGCGGAGCTGGTTCGGGAAGCTCACACCGGCCGGGTCTCGCTGTCGGCCACCGGCTATTACCGCACGCCGAAGATTAACTACGACCCCAAAACCCTGACCGGTCGACCGTTTTTCTATTTCGCTTATGGCGCCGCGGCCTCGGAGGTCGTCATCGATACCCTGACGGGGGAGTCCCGGCTGCTGCGGGTGGATATCCTGCACGACGTCGGCGAGTCGCTGAACCCGGCTATCGACCTGGGCCAGGTCGAAGGCGGTTTTATCCAGGGCGTTGGCTGGCTGACCAGCGAGGAATTGTGGTGGCGCGACGACGGCATGCTGATGAGCCACGCGCCGTCGACGTACAAAATACCGACGTCCTACGACTGGCCAACGGAATTTACGGTCAAGCTCGTACACTGGAGCCGTAATAAAGAACAGACCATTTACCGGTCCAAAGCGGTGGGCGAGCCACCGCTGATGCTGTCCATGTCGGTGTTCCATGCCATCCGGGATGCGATCGCTGCGACCGCGGGTGATCAGCAGGTGCAATTAGACGCCCCGGCAACTCCCGAACGGATACTCTCCGCGCTGGAGGCCGTTGGATTGCAAGACCGTTCCCGCGCATCCGCGCGCCGGAGCAATTGAACCGTTGGCGCTCGCCATCTACATCGTCGGCTGGCTGGACCTGGTATTGCGCTGGGCGCACATCATCACCGGTATCGCCTGGATTGGGTCGTCGTTTTATTTCATCTGGTTGGACATGAGACTGAACGTTCCGCCCAGGGACCCGGAAAACGACGACGTGGCCGGAGACCTGTGGGCGGTTCACGGCGGCGGTTTCTATCACGCCCAAAAATACAAGATCGCACCGGGAGAACTGCCGGAGCCTCTGCATTGGTTTAAATGGGAGGCCTACTTCACCTGGATCACCGGCTTCCTGCTTTTTGTCGTTGTGTATTACATGAACGCGACGTCTTTACTGGTCGATCCGCGTATCGCCGATATCAGTCCACGGGCGGCGGTCGGAATCAGCCTCGGATTGCTGTTGGTCGGATTTGGCGTCTACGCCGCACTCTGCGCGCTGAAGATCAGCGAACGCAGTTTCACTTTATTGAGCTGCGTCGCCCTGCTGCTCCTCTTCTGGGTGCTGAGCCAGGTGTTCACGGGGCGGGGAATGTTCATGCAGGTAGGCGCCATGCTGGGAACGATCATGGCGGCAAATGTCCTGATGGTCATTATTCCCTCCCAGCGGAAGCTGGTTGCCGCGAAACTGGCCGGCGAGCAACCGGATGCGGCCCTCGGCGCGAAGGCGAAACGGCGTTCGGTGCACAACAACTACCTGACCCTGCCGGTCGTTTTCGTGATGATCAGCCCCCACTTCCCAATGACCTACGGGCACGCTTACAACTGGGTGGTGCTGTTTGTCATCTTCCTGGGCGGCGCACTGGTTCGTCATTATTTCAACCTGCGCAACCAGGGCCGGCATGTGGTGGCGATCCCAATTGGCGTGCTCGTCATCAGCTTCGTCCTGGCAGCCGCGATACTGCCCAGGGGACCGGTGGCCACGACTGGCGATGAAGTACCGGCATTCACTGAAGTGCGCCGCATCATTCAGCAGCGCTGCGCGACCTGCCACTCATCGACCCCCACTCACGTGACCGCGCCGGTACCGGCCGCAGGTGTGATATTTGACACCGAGCAGGATATCGGGGCTTGGGCGCAGCGAATCTACGATCGCACGGTCGTTAACCCGACGATGCCATTGGCGAACCTGACCGAAATGACCGAGGAGGAACGCCGGATCATCGGCGCCTGGTATGCCGGCGGAGCGCCGCTGCAGTAAATTGTCCGCAGGCGGCTCCCGGCCTACTCACTCCAACTGACGTCGGGTGTGATGACGGGTTGCACTGACGCATCGAAAAACAGTTCATCGCAGTTCTTACCTGGTCCGGCCCGATCCACCACGAGAAAGTCTGACTCGCTGTCCAGCGCCAGCACCGGGTGGTGCCAGGTACCTGGAGCATAGTTGACACCTTGGCATCCATTTGTCACGAAGCCGCGAACCTTGCCGGGATCGACCGAAGCACCTGGCGGTGCGACGACGACGAGGAAAGGTTTTCGTTCCAGGGGAATGAACAGCTGGCTCGACAGCGGGTGCCGTTCGAGCATGCGTATTGTGAAGGGCATGACCACCGGCGTCGTCCGATAGATATTGACCTGGACCCGGCCGCCTTCGGCCGTTACGTCGATCGATGCAAGGTCGGCGAAGCTCCTGGTCGTGCCGGCGTTGATCGTCTCGAACGCGCCGTCTGCCTGAACCACGTCACCGAACTCAGCGAATGAGTCGGCGTTTAGGTCGGTGATTTCGAGTTGGGTAGCGGGCATGCGAAACTGCCGGAGTTCAGGTCCGGGCGACGGTTCCGTGAATCCGCACCCGGGACACGCCGCCGTCCGGGTGCAGATTGATCCGCACGTGGGAGACTGGGCCGGGGTCCGCCAGTTCGCCCGCGAAGGCATGTTCCGCGTCCGGTCCAACAGATTGTGCCGGTAGAAGCAGCGGCCACTCCATGCTCGCCGCGGACAGTTCTTCCACGGATGTGTCATCCACGGCGGCAACGAGTGATGCGTTCATCGAGACCTGGCCCGGGTAGTTGCCACGGAAATGCGCCGTGTCGACTTCGACTCGCCGGATATGACCCGGGTGTCCGAGCCTGACAATGACCCAGTCGAATCCCGGCTCGCGCCTGCGCCGGGTTTCCCAACCATCTCCCATGTCTTTGCCCCGTCCTGGCTTATTCAAGTTCCGGATGTTGCCAAAATGCTGATCGTTGCAGGCGATGGCGGCGCCACCATTGTCGATCGCGAACAGGTCGAGTACCGTCTCGTCGCCGACCGCCGCCCAGTCCGGCCTGATCTCGCCGTATACGCGCAACCGGGCGATGCCGCCGTCGGGAAAAATATTGAGCCGCAGGTACTGCCAGGAATCGTCCTGGTGCACCGGAAAGAAGTTGTGTTGATTACCGGCCAGTTCCTTAGCGGGCAGCAGTTCCGTCCATGAGGCACCAGCGTCGAGGGAGTCGGCGGAGTTGCTGGCCTCGACCGACGCCTTTGGCGGGTAATTGCCCGTGAAATGCCGGGTATCGAGATCCAGGTACCGAACGACGCCGGGATAGGCGAGTCGCACGATGCAGTGGTCGTGCCCCTCCTCCCGGCGCCGGCGGGTCTCCCAGCCATCCATCCACTGGCCGTGATCGTCATAGGTCTTGGCACGAAAGACGGGTTCGTCCGGATTGAGCATGCGTTCCTTAGCCGCAAAGAACTCGTCGTTGGCGAACAAGGCCTGGGCCCCGAGACTTGCGTCAGCGAGGTTGATCAGGCCGGCCAGTCGGGGATCGTTATCCGTTTCAGAATTCATCTTGCCGTCAGTCTGCAGCCGATGCCATTAGCGTACCAGCGGTGTCCTATAATGTGTCGCAATATCGGACTGCAGCCAATTGTATCTTCTCCCAAGCACATGAGTTCCAACGTCCTACCTGGCTATTTCCGAATAATGGACGGTAGCTGATGAGTTCCAACGTGCTACCTGGCTATTTCCGAATAATGGACGATAGCTGATGAGTTCCAACGTCCTGCATGGCTATTTCCTAATAATGGATGGTAGCTGATGAGTTCCACCCCCCCGACTGATTATCCCAGGGATATGGTTGGCTACGGCGATAAGCCGCCAGCGGCCGACTGGCCGGGTAGCGCGCGTTTGGCGCTGCAGATCGTGCTCAACTACGAAGAAGGTGCAGAACGCTGCGTACTGCATGGGGACCGGGAATCCGAGGCCTTTTTGTCGGACATCGTCGGCGCGGTTCCATATGACGGCGTGCGCCATCGAAGCATGGAGTCGCTGTACGAGTATGGCAGCCGGGCCGGAGTCTGGCGGCTGCTACGCCTGTTCGGCGAACGAAACCTACACGTTACCGTTTTCGGGGTTGGCATGGCGCTGCAACGGAACCCGGATGCGGTAGCCGCGATGGTGGCGTCCGGGCACGAGATCGCCAGCCACGGCTGGCGCTGGATCGATTACCAGTTTGTGGACGAGGAGACCGAACGGGAGCACATACGGCTCGCGGTCGAGGCGATCAAGCAGATGACCGGGGAACAGCCGCTCGGCTGGTACACCGGACGGGACAGCCCGAACACCCGGCGGCTCGTCGTGGAACACGGCGGTTTTCTGTATGACGCGGATTCTTACGCCGATGACCTACCGTACTGGGAGATGGTCAGCGGCAAGCAGCATCTCGTCGTTCCCTACACGCTCGACTGTAACGACATGCGCTTCGCGACCCAGAACGGCTTCGGCACCGGGGATCAGTTCTTCGCCTACCTGCGGGACACCTTCGACGCACTGTACCGGGAAGGTGACGAGTCGCCGAAAATGATGTCCATCGGACTACATTGCCGGCTTGCCGGCCGTCCCGGGCGCTTGGCCGGACTGGTGCGGTTTCTTGATTACGTGCAGGAACACGACCGCGTGTGGAACTGCCGGCGTATCGATATCGCGCGCCACTGGATCGACAAACACCCGCCCGATCCTTCCCCGGCTAATTCATGACCACGACGTTCAGCATGGCCCGAGTCAACAACATGGACCGGGCGACGTTTGTCGAGGTTTTCGGCCAGGTCTACGAAGAGAGCCCATGGGTTGCCGAACGCGCCTGGGAGCAGAAGCCCTTTGCCGACCGGACGGCCCTTGCGAACGCGATGGAGCAGGTCGTGCGCGCCGCCGGTTCGGACCAGGCGCTGGCGCTTTTTCTCTCGCATCCACGGCTTGGCATCGTCGCGTCCATGAGCGACTACTCGAGGGAGGAGCAGGCCGGCGCCGGCCTCGGCGCCGCCGGTGAAGAAGACCGCCGCGTCCTGGCCCAGCTGAACGATGAATACGAAGCCAAGTTTGGCTTCCCGTTCATCATCGCCGTTCGGGGACACACTCCCGCTTCGATCATCAAGGCGTGCAGCAGCCGTCTGTCAACCGATCGCGAACTGGAAATTCAACAAAGCCTGGAGCAAGTCTGCAATATTGCCGGCTTGCGCCTGGCCGACCTGATTCGAGAGTGAGTCCTGAGGTAGCGCGTACAGCTTCTGGGTATCAAAATTGCGAGCGGTCCTGTCTACCGCGGATGCAACCACTTGGGCAGGAACGAGTACGGGTCGAGGTCGACGCTTTCGTCGTAAACAACCCGATTTTCTTTCAGCAGCTCCTGCACGCGTCCTTCTTTCCAGGCATCGAATAGTTCGGTGCAGCCGCCAACGAACTCTCCACCGACAAATATCTGAGGAATTGTTTGGATCGACGTCTGCGCTTTCAAGGCCTCGCGTATTTGTCCGCCCCAGTTGTCTTCCTGGTACGCGACCGAGTCGAGATCCACGGACCGGTACGGCACTTCGAACTTGGCAAACATCTTGCGCACCGACCAGCAGAATTCGCACCACTCCAACGCAAACAACACCACTGGCTGCTCGGAATCGCCAACAGTTTCGGTTACGAACGCTGCCGCCTCCGGGGTAACGGTTGCCGGCGCTTCGTCCTTTTCCTCGTCGGCCTTGTCGGGTGCCGGCGGCGGTGGCGCACCAAAATGGTATCCCGGCGTCGATTCGGATATTTCGATTTCTCCCGGTGTCATGTCCTCCGGAATGTCTTCGAACAGGGGCGTACTGAGGTAACGTTCACCGGTGTCGGGCAACATGCACAGTATCGTGCTGCCCTCCGGCGCTTGCTCGGCTACCTTTAAACCACCGGATAAGGTCGCGCCGGATGAGGTGCCGACGAATATCCCTTCAACCTGGGCCAAGTCACGCGCGCACTGCATAGCATGATTGCCATCGATGGGGATGACCTGATCGATCAGTTCCATTGCGACCGTGTCCGCGGCCAGTTTCGGAATGAAATCCGGGGTCCAGCCCTGCATCAGGTGCGGGCGGAAGTATGGATGGCTGCCGTCGCTCGGCTGGGGAATGCCGCTACCGATCAATGGCGAGTTGTCCGGCTCACATACGACGATCGCAACGTCAGGCCGTTGCTCCTTCAGTACCCGTGCAACGCCTTTCAACGTGCCGCCGGTGCCATAGCCAGTGACCCAATAGTCCAGGCGCTGTCCGTCGAATGCCGCAATAATTTCCAGGGCCGTCGTCCGGGAATGCATATCGGCGTTGGCCTCGTTTTCGAACTGGCGCGTCAGGAACCAACCATGTGCTTCGGCCAGTTCCTCGGCCTTGGCGACCATGCCACTGCCCTTCTCCGACGCCGGCGTCAATACCACCTTGGCGCCAAGAAATCGCATCATTCTGCGCCGCTCGATACTGAAGCTTTCGGCCATTGTCACAACCAGCGGGTACCCTTTCTGCGCACAAACCATCGCGAGGCCAATACCGGTGTTGCCACTGGTTGCCTCGATAACGGTTTGTCCGGGTGACAGTTCCCCGGTCTGCTCGGCGTGTTCGATGACACCTAGCGCCAGTCGATCCTTGACCGAACCCAGCGGGTTAAATGCCTCGATCTTGACGTACAAATTGATTCCCGGAGGCGCCAGCTTGTCGATTTTCACGACGGGCGTATTTCCGACTGTCTCAAGAATGTTTTCAAATTTTTTTGTCATGGGACGGCCACCTAAACCATTCGCGACACCCGTCTTGGGCCGATGCGTTCGCCGATTTTAACCGAGCCCGAGCGAACCGTATGGGTTTGAGCACGGCCTCACCGTCCCGCGGTGCCCGGATCAATGCTCAACCGGCCCAGCCCGCATCGGCGAGAAGGGCTCGGCGGCCATTCCGACTCCCGCGGCGACAAAGTTGATCCGGACAGGAGATAATCACATCAGGCAACGCGGTCGTGTCCATCGTCTCTTTGTCTTTAACAAGTGAGGTAACCATGTCATTGCAAGAGGCTGTCGCTTATCTCGCCGCCGCGGTTTTCGCGGTAGTCCTGGCTCGCAAACTCGGCTTCGGCTCTGTTCTCGGCTACCTGCTGGCCGGTGTGCTGATTGGCCCGTGGGGATTGCGGTTTGTCACCGACACACAGCAGATCCTGCATTTTGCCGAGATCGGCGTCGTTTTCCTGCTGTTCATTATTGGGCTGGAGCTGCATCCATCGCGACTGTGGTTGATGCGCAGGGCCGTGTTCGGACTCGGGGTGTTACAGGTGTTGGTCACAGGCGGTGTGTTGGCACTGGTTGCCTACTGGCTGCTAGCGGACTGGGCCGCCGCGCTGCTGATCGGTTTCGGCCTGGCCCTTTCCAGCACTGCATTCGTATTGCAAATGCTGGCCGAAAAGAAGGAACTGAAATCCGTTCACGGGCGCGCGGCATTTGGTGTGCTGCTGTTTCAGGACCTGGCCGTCATCCCATTGATCGCCGTCGTGCCGCTGCTCGCCGCAACCCAGATTAGCGCTATTGATTCCATGGCGCTGGACCAGGTCATAAAAACGTTCCTCGTCGTAGCAGGCTTCATCGTCGGCGGCCGTTACCTGTTGCGCCCATTGCTCGGATGGGTTGCATCAGTGCAGATCCAGGAGATATTCACAGCAGCGGCACTGCTATTGGTCATCGGCGCGGCACTGATCATGGAATGGCTGGGCCTGTCGATGGCCCTGGGTGCGTTTCTGGCCGGCATGCTGGTCGCCGACTCGCCGTACCGGCATCAGCTGGAGACGGACATCAAGCCTTTTAAAGGTTTGCTGCTAGGACTGTTTTTCATGGCCGTGGGAATGTCCGCGAAACTGGGCCTGCTGGTGCAGCAACCGGGCCTGACTCTGGCATTGACGGGCGGACTGATTGCAGTGAAAGCAGCAGTCATTTTCCCGCTGGCGCGCGCGTTCAAGATGACGAACCGGAGCGCATTGACACTGTCAGCGGTTCTCGCGCAAGGCGGCGAGTTCGCCTTCGTCCTGTTCATAATTGGAGTCACCCAGGGGCTGCTGACCGCTGCCCTGGCCGATCAATTGATTCTCGCAGTCACGCTGTCGATGGCCGCCACACCGCTTATGTATCTCGAGAACGAGAAGCTCGTTGGTCGACTATTTGATCGCGAAACGGACCGCCCCTTCGATACGATGGACGACACGACGGATCACGTCATCATCGCGGGGTTTGGCCGCTTTGGGCAGATCGTTGCGCGCATCCTTGCCATGCACAACATTCCGTTCACAGCTCTCGAAGTCAACCCGGCGCAAGTCGATTTCGTGCGGCGATACGGAGCCAAGATCTACTATGGTGACCCGGCAAGGCTGGACCTGCTGCAATCGGCGCGGGCACATTGCGCAAAGGTATTTGTTCTCGCCGTGGATGATGTCGAGGACTCGGTAAAGATCGCCACAACCGTTAAACGACATTTTCCCGACCTCGACCTGATTGCGCGGGCGCGCAATCGACAACACGCATTCTGGCTAATGGATATAGGCGCCAAAATCATCATTCGCGACACGTTCCTGTCGAGCATCTTTGCCGCCGAGGAAGTGCTGATCGACCTCGGCTTGGCACCGGAGGAGGCTCGTGAGGCAACCGAGCTATTTCGTGCACACGACGAGGAAACGCTGAGACAGCAACACGCCATCCACACCGACGAAGATGCGCTGATTCAATCCCAGCAGGAAAGCAATGAGCAGTTGCGCCGCCTGTTCGAAAGTGACGCGCGTTCCTGAGCGACTAAACGGGCTTAGTCCAACGCCAATACAAAAATTCCGAGCACCTGCACGTCAAATCAAGTTGGCCTTGACGAACCTCAACCGTTCCGCCTTCGCGTTTCCTGATCGGGCCCTCGGCTACGATCTCAAGGTCCGGGTCCGGCATTAGGCCAAATTTTTCGACGCCTCCGAGTCAGTCGGCAGGTGTTCACAGGTTGGACCGCTACCAGCCCTTTACCTCGCTTTCGTTGCGGGGGTCCGCTGCAGCGTCGAGTTTTCCATCCGGGTGACGCACCAGCGCGCCGGCGTGACCCATCCAATCGCTGTACGGATCAACAAGCTCCACCGCGTGCCCGGCCTGCTCAAGCTCGCGCATCAGTTCCGGCGCGAAGCGATTTTCGATGTACAACTTATTCGTGCCGGTGGCCCAGGCCCTGCCCAGCAACCAGCGCGGCGCGCTGACGCTTTCCTGCAAGTCCTGCCCGAATATCGCGTAGCGGGAATAGATTGCGGCCAGGGTCTGCGGCTGACCCTCGCCGCCCATCGTGCCAAAAACCATCAATCGTTGATCAGGCAGATCAGCCAGCGCCGGATTCAGCGTGTGAAAAGGTTTGCGGCCGGGCTCAAGGTAATTCAGCGCAGCAGGGTCCAGAGCAAAACTGGTACCGCGGTTTTGCCACAGAATACCGGTATCCGGCAACACGACTCCGGACCCGAAATCCTGAAACAGGCTTTGCAACATGCTGACCGCACATCCCTGGGCATCGATTACCCCAATCCAGACGGTATCGCCGGGGGTCCCCACATTGGGCAAGGACGATGCCCGATCCAGATCAACGGCAGCTGCATGCTTTGACAGAACTTCCGGAGTCAGGAACGCGCCCGCGTCCTGTTTCATCCAGCGCGGGTCGGTAATCACGGTATCGCGGACCATTAAGGCCTGCTTGGTCGCCTCGACAATGCCATGGACGTGCAAAAACGATTCGGGCACCGCCACCTGTAGCTGCTCGAACATGCCGACAATCATCAGCGATACCAGTCCCTGGGTCGGGGGAGGCAGGTTGAACAACGTGCCGGATTGCAACTCCAGCTTCAGTGGCGTCATCGGAGCCGTCGCAAAATCCGCCAGATCCTCCAAGGTCAGTGGACTACCCACATGCCGAAAATCGGCGGCAATTCTCTCGGCAAGCTGGCCCCGATAAAAAGAATCCAATCCTTCTTTGGCAAGCTGCTCGAGCGTCGCCGCCAAGCGCGGTTGGGAAAGCTCGACGGGCACATGCTCAGTATCGGCAACGGCAAAAAACGTTTCTGCAAAACCCGGGGTGGGCTCCAGTTCGGCACGGTTCCGCATTAGCAGGCGCTGGGCGAGCGCGGGCAACGGCGCGCCGTTGCGAGCATGTGCGATCGCGTCTTCCAGCAAGCGCCCAATTGACAAGTTGCCGCCCAATTCTCTGGCGAGCGACAGTGCCGCGTCCCAACCACCTACCGCTCCGGCGACCGTGTTTACGACCAGTGGACCACGCGTGGGGATTTTGTCGAGTCCATGCTCCGAGTACAGCCTGGGCTCGACGAGCCGGCCGGCTGCACCGCTGGCATCGATACCAACAGGCGCCTGCCCCGGTGGTCGGACGAGCCAGAAGTTGTCGCCGCCGATACCATTCATGTGTGGGCAAACCACTGCGGCCGTAGCGGCACATGCGACGGCCGCCTCGATGGCATTACCGCCATCCTGCAACACCGACAAACCCGCCGCCGCGGCAAGTGGATGAGGCGCGCTGACCGCGGCTTGAGTAAAGCGACGGGACCGTGTTGACGCGGGCTTACCCAAGGGGTTTCACAGCAAATAGTCTTGGGTCAATTCTTCCGACACTTCCCAGAGTTGCGCCGCAAGTTCATCGTTTTCGGTCTGACCGCCGGGCCTCAGAGGATTGCAGTCCCGGAAAAAATATCCGCTGACCTCCGTCAGTGCCGGGTTCGTTGCAACGTAACAGGTTGTTGCTGCTCCCTGCTCTATCGATTTCATGAACAGCGATCCAAGGGTTCCCGCTACAAACACCTGCCATTCGGGCAAGTGACGGCCGAGATTTGTCATGATGACACCCGGATGAACCGCATTTGCAGTCGCTTCGGTCGGCTGTAATCGCTGCGCCAGTTCCCTGGCGAACAGCACATTGGAAAGTTTGGAAACCCCGTAGGCTTCATCAGGATCGTAGTCAATCTGGCCGGACAGATTATCGAAGCGAATGCCTTGCGGTGGTGCTCGCCGTGTTGATGCACCGCTGGCGAGCATGACGACACGCCCCTGCGGCGCAGCAATCACGGAGTCAATCAATCCGTTGACCAGGATAAAATGCCCAAGGTGATTGACGACGAATTGTTTCTCCAATCCGTAAACCAGTTCCAGTTCCGGCAAGGCCATGATGCCGGCGTTACAGATCAGCATGTCGATCGGCACATCCAGCCCCTGAATTTGTTCGACACAGGCCACCACTGAGTCGAAATCCGTCAGCTCCAGCACCACCGGGGTGGTATGACCTGCGACGCTGTCGCAGGCTGTGCGTGCCTTCTCCATGGTCCTGCCGGTGCCGATAACATGGGCGCCACGTAGCGCCAGCACTCGCATGGTCTCGTGACCAATGCCCGAGTTAGCACCGGTGACGACTGCGGTCAGGCCGGTCAGGTCCAGCCCTTCTGTCACCTCCTCCGCGGTCGAGTCCGCCCCAAACGGACCAATCGGCACGCCTTCCGGGACCTTTGGCCATTCATCCCCGGAACGGCCACAGCCAGCCAGATAAGGTGCCGCTGCCGAGGCCGACAGGGTTCCAAGGAAATTTCTACGGGAAATTAATGAGGCCATGCTGCTATACCACCATCAAGCTGGGGAACGATTACATCGGCACGCCCGACCGGAGACCGGCCACCGAGCCTTCCGCTCCCCGGCGTCGCCACCGCCGCAATTATAATTCAGCTCGGACGCGACATCTGATTTGGGGACACAACATGAACGATAAAGCCTCTGACCCGGAAAAAAATTCAATCAGCCGCCGCCACCTGATTGCTGGCACCGCGGCCGGTATTGCCGCGCAGTCGTTGACCGGCGGTAAACTTAAGGCAGAAGATACAACCGCGCCTACGGTTTTAATCACCGGTTCAAACCGTGGCATCGGGCTCGAACTTGCGCGCAATTACACCGAGCTAGGCTGGCAGGTTATCGGCACGGCCCGGCGACCGGAAGCGGCCGACGATCTCAAGGCAATTGCCGCCGATAATCCGAATCTGCAAATCGAACAGCTCGACGTGCTCGATCACGCCATGATCGATGATCTCGCTGAAAAGCTCAGTGACGTACCGATCGACGTGTTGCTGAATAACGCCGCCATCCTCGGCGAGCCGAATGATCAGAATTTCGGCAGCCTGGACTTCGATCTGTTTGCACGGGTTATGGCGACCAATGTTTTCGGTCCGTTAAAAATGGCCGAAGCCTTTACCAGCAACGTCGAGCAAAGCGATCAGAAAAAAATCGTCGCGATCACCAGCGCCCAAGGGTCAATTGCGACAGTGCGTGGCCCGGGCCTTGTCATCTACAACACCAGCAAGGCGGCGCTGAACATGAGCATGCGTTCTACATCAATGGCGCTTAAACCCCGCGGTATCACGGTGGCGCTGATATCCCCGGGCGCGGTCGATACGGACATGATGAACCTGGCGCTGGATCGCGCCGGAGTCCGCTTTCCGTTACTGGAACCATCCGACAGTGCCGCGAAAGTTATCGATATGATCGATAACTACAGTCTCGACATGAGCGGCAGTTTCATGTCACACGAGGGCGAAGAGTATCCGTGGTGAAAGAAGGATCAGGCGCCCACCAGCTGAGCGGTTGTATCATGGTGTATGGCGACCGTCCGCGACGACACTGAAATTCCTTCCGACGTAGCGAATTCCGGGCTGCGGGTCGCAACCTGCCTCGCCGAACTCGTTCGTGACGAAATCACGCCCGGCACCGGGATCACGCCCGAACAGTTCTGGACCGGCTTGGCCGAAGTCGTCAACGACTTCGGCCCGCGTAATGCTGAATTGCTTGCGCAGCGCGATCAGCGCCAGGCCGCTATCGACGCATGGTTTCGAATGCGGCGTGGACAACCCATCGCTTGCGACGAACAACGAGCGTTTCTGCTCGAGATCGGTTACCTGCTGCCTGAACAAGGCTCCGTCGGGATTACCACCAAAGGCGTCGATCCGGAGATTGCCCAACTCGCTGGCCCACAGCTGGTAGTGCCGGTGGATAACGCGCGGTACGCGCTGAATGCGGCCAACGCACGCTGGGGCAGTCTGTACGACGCCCTGTACGGAACCGATGTGATTCCCGCAACTGGCGGTGCGGAGCCAGGGACAAGCTACAACCCCATACGAGGCCAGCGGGTTATAGACGTTGCCGCCGATTTTCTCGATGCTAGCGCGCCACTCGAAACCGGGTCGCATAGTGACGCCGACGAATATCAACTGAGCTCTGATACCGGCGACAGCCGGCTGACCGTGAAACTGCAGAACGGTATCGTGACTGGCCTGCGAGACCCGGCACAGTTCGTTGGCTTTGTTGCTTCGGCACAAGAACCAGAGACCTTGCTGTTTCGCAATCACGGGCTGCATATCGAGATCCAGTTCGATCCGCGGCACCCGGTGGGTGCCGCGCATCCGGCCGGAGTCAAAGACATTATTCTGGAATCGGCACTGACGACGATCGAGGATTGCGAAGACTCGGTTTCGGCTGTCGATGCAGAAGATAAAACCCGGGTATATCGCAACTGGCTCGGGCTGATGAAAGGCACCCTGACGGCGCGATTTGCAAAGGACGGCACAGAACAAACCCGAAGATTGAATGAAGACCGGCGCTATCGTGGCCTCGACGGCACGGAATTTTCTCTGCCGGGAATCAGCGTTTTATTGATTCGCAATGTCGGCATCCACATGCACACGGACGCCGTCACGACTGCCGCCGGTGCTCCAATACCAGAGGGGTTCCTCGACGCGATGGTGACCGCACTCGCCGCTAAGCACGACCTGACGGGCGAGCATCCGGGCCGCAACAGCCGGACCGGTAGTATCTACATCGTCAAGCCAAAGCTGCACGGGGCCGAGGAAGTGACCGCAACGGTGGAACTGTTCGAGCGGGTCGAACGGCTGCTGGAGCTGCCACCGCGAACGATCAAGATCGGCATCATGGACGAAGAGCGCCGCACGACGCTGAACTTGACCGAGTGCATACGCGCCGCAAGCGATAGAGTCATATTCATCAATACCGGCTTTCTCGACCGTACTGGCGATGAGATTCATACGCTGATGGAACTGGGTCCAGTCATTCCGAAAAACGACATCAAGAGTGCAACCTGGATGCTGGCTTACGAAGACGCCAACGTTGACATTGGACTTGCTGCCGGCTTCAGTGGCCGCGGCCAGATTGGCAAGGGCATGTGGGCGATGCCGGATGAAATGGCGGACATGCTTGCAGTAAAGATTGAACATCCGCAGGCCGGCGCAAGCACCGCCTGGGTGCCGTCACCAACCGCTGCGACCCTGCACGCGATGCACTATCACTACGTCAACGTTAGAAAACGCCAGCAGGAACTTTCCGATCGATGTCGACCCCCGTTCGAGTCCCTGTTGACGATGCCGTTGCTCGGCGACAGGAGTCTGAGCCGGGACGAGATCGCAACGGAACTGGCCAACAATGCGCAGGGCATACTCGGCTATGTCGTCCGCTGGGTGGAGCACGGGGTGGGTTGTTCGAAAGTCACAGATATCGAGGACGTGGAATTGATGGAGGATCGTGCCACGCTCAGGATCTCGAGTCAGCATATCGCCAACTGGTTGTATCACCGGCTGATCACTCGGAAACAAGTGGAAATGACTTTCAGGGAGATGGCCGTGGTCGTCGATCGGCAGAATTCCGGCGACCCCGACTACCGTCCAATGGCACCACAGCCGGACCAAAGCATGGCATTTCAGGCCGCGCTGGAACTCGTCTTAACAGGGAGGGAGCTGCCGAACGGCTACACCGAGCCCGTACTGTACACCTGGCGACGACGTTTCAAGCAAGCAAACAATCTCTAACAGCATCGTCGCAGACCTAGATCTGATCTCGATCCATCCACTTTTCGACAGATGGCGGAACGAAAGCCTCCAGCGCGTCCAGCAAAGCCTTAATGTTCGAGTCGACGAGAATCATGGACTGGTGATCCGACATCAGGAACCTTTCGGCGACAGCATGCGAAATAAACTCCAGCAGACCGTTGAAATAACCCTCGACATTGACTAACCCGCCGGGCTTGGTGTGTATCCCCAGCTGCATCCAAGTCAGCACCTCGAACAACTCCTCCAGCGTGCCGAGGCCTCCCGGTAAAGCGATAAACGCAGACGATAGCTCGGCCATCATCGCTTTGCGCTCGTGCATAGATGCCACGATACGGAGCTCGGTCAGTCCCTGGTGAGCGACTTCCTTCTCAGCCAGCGCCTCCGGGATAATCCCGATGACCTGACCTCCATTTGCGAGTACGGAGTCCGCAACCGCCCCCATCAAGCCCACTCGACCTCCACCGTAGACGAGATCGTAGCCGCGCGCACAGAGCTCCTCGCCAAGCTGCTCGGCAGCTTCGGTATACTCCGGCCGCCTTCCAGGATTGGAACCCGCAAAAACACAGATGCGTTTGTCTGACGCAGTCAATTTAGAGCCCTTGAACAATTCATGTATTCGATGCCGGAACTATCCATCAATGGAATTCTATACAGCCGGGCCAAGATAATCACGAATTGGCAATTGATATCATGAAAACCATCGATCTGCATATAATATTGCTTGAATTAATAGTAAATTAACAATTCATCCACTTTGCAGATCAATCCCTATGTCAATACTCATCAGCCTGATCGGTATAGGCACGATTTTTGGCCTGGCATTCCTGCTCTCCAACAACCGGAAGGCAATTAACTACCGAACAGTCGTTTTAGCGTTTGTCCTGCAGGTAAGTATCGCCGGGTTGATCCTGTATGTTCCCGCCGGTGGACAATTACTTAATGGTATGGTCGTCGGCGTTCAACACGTCATCAATTACGCGAACGACGGTATCGTATTTGTGTTCGGCGATCGCGCTCAAGAGAATCTCGGCTTTACGATCGCGCTCAACGTCCTTCCGGTAATCGTGTTCTTCTCGGCGCTGATGTCGACGCTTTATTATCTCGGCATCATGCAGAAGATCATCTCAATCTTCGGCGGGTGGCTACACAAACTCCTCCAAACCAGCCAGACCGAGTCGATGTCAGCGGTCGCCAACGTCTTCATTGGGCATACGGAAGCACCGCTGGTCGTCCGGCCATATCTTTCCGGTATGACAGAATCGGAGTTATTCGCCGTCATGACAGGTGGCTGCGCAACCATCGCCGGCGCCGTCATGGCCGGCTACGCGGCGATGGGGGTTGACCTCGAGTACCTGATCACGGCCAGCTTTATGGCCGCACCGGGCGGGCTGTTGATGGCCAAGATCATCAAACCGGAAACCGACCATCGGGATGTCAAAGTCGAAGACGTACAGTCCAGCGATACGGCAGAGGCGGTCAACATCTTCGAAGCGATCGGAAACGGCGCATTGACCGGCTTGACGCTGGCCCTGAACGTCGGCGCCATGCTGCTTGCATTTGTTGCCATGATCGCTTTGCTCAACGGCGTCATCGCCGGGGTTGGCGGCCTGTTCGGCTATGACGACCTGAGCTTGCAAGCCATCCTGGGAGTTTTGCTAGCGCCGCTGGCTTTTCTGCTCGGCGTTCCGTGGGAAGAGGCCACCGCGGCCGGCAGCCTGATTGGCCAGAAATTCGTCATCAATGAGTTTTTCGCGTACGTCAGTTTCATGCAGATCTACGACACCCTTTCGGAGCATACGCAGGTAATCATCACCTTTGCTTTGTGCGGCTTTGCGAATCTGTCGTCGATTGCGATCCTGCTTGGTGGTTTGGGCAGCATTGCGCCCGATCGGCGCCACGACATCGCCCGTCTGGGGTTGATGGCGGTCCTGGGTGGGACCTTGTCCAACCTGATGAGCGCGGTTCTGGCGGGCATGTTCCTGTCATTTCAGGCCTTATGAATATCGCCGCTGAGTAATGCGCGATGAAACGGGCTGTCATCCTGATCATGGACTCGCTCGGCATTGGGGCAAGCGCCGATGCCGAAAGCTTTGGCGATGCCGGCGCCAATACTTTTGGTCATATCGCCACAGCACGCGCTGCGTCCACCGGTAAGCCGCTGCATGTCCCGAACCTTTCGCGGCTGGGGCTGCTGCACGCAGCCAGGGAAAGTTGCGGCGAGTTCCCGACAGGTCTTTCGACTGACGTCGACATCATCGCTGCCTACGGGCACGCGGCAGAACTCAGCAGTGGCAAGGATACGCCCAGTGGCCACTGGGAACTGGCCGGCGTGCCGGTATTGTATGACTGGGGCTATTTCCGGGACCGCGAGAATACGTTTCCACCGGAATTGCTGGACAAGCTGATTGAACGGGCCGAACTGCCCGGCGTGCTCGGCAATTGTCATGCCTCGGGTACGGTCATCATTGCGGAGTTGGGCGAAGAACACGTCCGCACGGGCAAACCGATCGTCTACACATCGGCAGACAGCGTGTTCCAGATCGCGTGTCACGAAGATGCCTTCGGTCTCGAACGCCTGATGGATGTTTGCGACATTGCGCGTGAGTTGGTCGACGAATACAACGTTGGCCGGGTCATCGCCCGGCCGTTCATTGGCGATCACAAAGATACGTTTGAGCGCACCGGCAACCGGCGTGATCTGGCCGTACCGCCCCCTGCGCCGACGGTGCTGGATAAACTGGTGGACAGCGGTGGCGAAGTGATTAGCGTTGGCAAAATCGCCGATATCTTTGCCAACCAGGGCATCACCCGAAAAATCAAGGCAACCGGCAATGCGGAGTTGTTCGATGCAACGCTTCAAGCACTGGCCGAGGCGCCAGATCGATCGATCGTGTTCACCAACCTGGTGGATTTCGACATGCTGTATGGCCATCGACGCGATGTCGACGGATATGCCGACGCACTGGAGTATCTGGACGCGCGCCTGCCGGAACTGTTGCACGCTTTAGGCGACGACGACATTCTGATCATCAGCGCCGACCATGGCTGTGATCCGACCTGGCGGGGCACCGACCATACCCGCGAGTACATCCCGGTGCTGGTATACGGCAACTCGGTGCTACCTGTTTCGCTGGGACGGCGCGACAGCTTTGCCGATGTCGGCCAGAGCCTGGCCGCTTATTTTGCGCTACCGCCGATGGACTATGGCAGCAGCTTTCTGACGGATTTGTCTCATTAATGCAGGACGAGAATCAAATGACCAACCTGATCGTCATCATCGTTATTGGCCTGCTTGGGGGCATTGCGATTGGCCTGCAGGCGCCATTGGCCGCCATGATCGCG